>WNFV01000125.1_pt1 | contig 86975 bp, 85 predicted proteins | sample 5400101 | NCBI WGS metagenome assembly WNFV01 (sample SAMN13153361, study PRJNA577476) | soil metagenome | isolation source: 115 cm soil or saprolite under grassland replicate 1 | place: USA:California | collected 2016-06-15
GCTTCGCAACACCGCCATCGGATACCACCGCAGCAACGGCGAAACCAACATCGCCCGCGCCACCAGACGCGCCAACCGCCGCCCGAACGACCTCATCGACGCCGTGACCACGAGTAATCCGACAACGCAATAGCCCTGGGGGTCGGTGCGCCTCGGAACAGCCTCCTCGGCGGTCCTCCCACCCTAGCGATCAGGGACACAGAGGTATGGCTTGAACGGGTGACAAACTGAGTGACAACGGGTACGGACACCTATGGACGTCCACGGACGTCGGAGGACTGTTCCCCCAGCTCAGCGCCCATGTATCCGCAGGCCAGCGAGGCGTGATGGTTGCCTGGGGGTCAGGCGCGTCTAGGCACCGCTTGAGTCCCGTACTAGGGTCACGCCTCCGGTGGGATGCTCCGGCTCCCGGGACGGCAAGACCGTGTGCGGCCGAGTGGTCGTAGGTGGTCGCGCGAGCCGCCCGCCATTGACCCGGGGCAAGCCGGGCCGGCCCGCTCCCCGGTGGGCGGGTCGACGGACGGCCGATGGTGTGCGCTGGTTGGGGCGCCGGGTCTACGCTGCCATCGTGCCTCCTCCGCCAGCCAACTCGTCGTCCTTCACTGACCTGTTGCAGGGGTGGGGAACCGTTGCCGGGGCCTTCTTCTCGGCCTTCGCCGTGTTCGCGGCAATCGCGCTGCTCTGGCATGAAATCCGAGTGCGTCGAAGCGAGGAAGCCGATAGGGCCGTGGCGCAAGCCCGACTGATCCTGCCCCGGCTGTACCCGTCCTACCGACAGTCGCCAGGGGATGCCGGAGCCTGGACCGTAACTAACTTCAGCGGAGGACCCATCCTCAATGTTGAGGTTGCAATCATGCGCCATGACGAGCAGGCGGTGAACGCATGGGGCTGGGAAACACTTGTGAAGCCTGGTGAGGTCGCCCGAGGCGATTGGGAAGGTGCGCCGCAGTATGACCATCCCGAACTCGACGGGACCGACGTGCCGGGATGGTCTATCACAGTCCAGTTCATCGATACTTCCGGATTGCGATGGCGTCGACAGGATTCGACTCCGCCCGAGCGTGTGCTCGGAGATCCAAAGTGGCCCTTCGACGACGCGACCCGTCCGGCATGGGTCAACCCAACGCGACATGAGCATCGGGCGGTGGAACCAACGACACCGGAGTCCCTCGGACTCGGATAGTGAGCCGTACAGCAGCGAAGTACAGCAACCGCCACACCAGATGAGTGCGGTAGAGCCCCGACAAGCCGCCTGACCACGCATGAGACCCCACTGGACGCTATTGCCGATCTCTGGGGGTCAAAGGGTCGTGCATCGAGATCGCTGGAAGCGCCAGGATGGCAGAAGGCGAATACAGAGCGTAGCGTCGTCAAGCATGCAACAGCGAACCCGGCTGGACCATGATCGCCCTTGCTTGGCCTGTGGCGCCCCGTGGGCGTGGGTTGAGCAAACGGTTGAGGCCGCAGAGACGGACAGCCCGCTCGAATGGGTCCGGGTGCGAGGTGACTGCTCGGCCCGTTGCCTGCAGACCGGCAAGGTAACGCTGGAGCAGGCCAATGCGGCGCTTGAAGAACGCCGCCTCCGCGGCTGGTCGCAGTAAGTGCTGTTATGCACAGCAACGAAGTACAGCAACCCAGGCCACCACAAGCGACCACACGATGCCAGACGACACCCGGTGACCTTGCCCGAAACCCCACCGGATCCGATCGCCTGTAGTTCACACCGAAGTGGTCGGCATGAGGGTTGGCTTTGCGTCGAGCGTCGAGTTGTTGCCGAATCCGCCTGTACAGAAATCAAGGCGCCGCGCGCGGCGCGGCGCGGGCCCGGAAAGCAGGCCGGCCCGGGGACGCGGCCCCGCCGCCTTCAGCGGCGGGGCCGTAAGCCCGGCGACCGGGCAGCCGCGCCCGCACCGCGCGAGGTCCCTTGTCGTCGACCAGGCGCACCCGAACGCGTCACTCGATCTGCGACGGCGGCCTCGGCGGCGAACTACACGAGCCAAACCCTGATGTCGTACGTCCGTCGTGGTCCGGACCGTTGCTCCCGCCGCAGCCGGTCACGGCCGCCGCTCGCTCCGCTCGCACCCACGGCGGCCGTTCCCTCCATCTGACCGGGCACCACCCTCACCGCGGCTGTTTCACCCGGTGGCCCGGTATCCGGGCGGTGGCTAGTTGCGGTTGCCCCTCAAGGCCGGGGCAGGCCAAGAACCTTGGCGGCGCTGCCGCAAGCGGCAGCGGATTCCTGTTGAACCGCGCCCTGGCTTACCCCGCCCGTACTCCCGGTCAAGGGGTCCCAAGAATCTTGGACGCCTACCCCGGGTCCACCTCCTGCCGCCGGCGGAGTGCCAGCACCGGCGCGTCCAAGATTCTTGGGCCTGATCCCTTGACCGCGAGCCTCCACGGGCGGGGCCGGCGCCAGATACGGCGGCGGCACGCGCCGCCCGCCCAACCGGGCGCGGAAACCCCCGCCGGTACCGCTCAGGAGGCCACCGCCATGACCGCCTACGACACCCAGCCCGAACGCCGTACAGCCAAGAACACCGACAAGGCGCGGTTGTCACGAAACCGGCGACGGGACGTCGTCCAGAATGACGAGTACGCCAAGTTCGTCCGACGCATCGTGCGCGCCTACGCCCGCCGTGTCGCGTCCGGTGACGTCGAGGCCCTGGCCGATATGGCCCGGCTCGCCCGCGACCTGGACGAGGCAATCGGCGACGCAGCGATCGGGCTGCACCGCTTCGGCTATTCCTGGACCGAGATTGGCAACCGGCTCGGCATCACCCGTCAAGCCGTCGGCGTACCGACCGACCGAAGTCCCAACCTTCCCGGTCATCAGCAACAAAGCTCCCGCTGCGCTGGGCGGTGATCCTCATGGCGGCGGCGGGGATCGGGTTCTCCATCGCGCACGCGGCCGGCGCCGTCGCCGGGATCACAGCGGCTGTCGCAGTCACGGAACTACTTCACGAGATCCTTCCCTAAGCGGGCGAGCGCATCCGGGGCGGCGACTAACGTGGCCGCCTCGGTCCCCGCTTCCGGATGACGTCGTGATGACCGACCCTCCGTTCGCGAAACAAGATCATCGGGCACAGATCCGGCACAACTGAGAACGACAAACGGTGGCAGACGCCGTCAGACGTTGGCAGCGTTCACCCAGCTCAGGCCGGAAGTCCGCCTCGGCTTGCAGTTGTCCGGTGGTGGGGTTGGTGACGAAGGCGGTGTAGCGCCAGGCGTCGGCCTCTCGAACGGGGGATGTTTGCGCGCCGGGGTGCGGGCGTTCCCGGCGCACGATGACCCGCTCCCGGCCGGCCAGGTGCAGCAGCCCGGTCCGGAGGCACCAGCCTTCAAGCCATCTCGTCGCCTAACTTGGATGACGAGATCGTGGGGATAGGCCCGTCACAAGCCAAGCCTTTCGACGTTCACGGTCGGCGCGCCAGCCTAGCACCTGTGTCTATTCAAACAGGTCCGATTGCATTGACCGTGTGCGCCGTTTACGCTTGAAGTGTTTGCTTAGGGCGATTTCTTGTCCCTGGTAGTTCGACGCGAGGTCGTGCCCGTATAGCCGATCCGGTACATCAAGCATTCGTTCAAAGCTGAGCTTGCAGATATTCTGCCCATGCTCCACAGCAAACGGAACGTCGTGCGCTCGAACTTCAAGGGCTGCTCGACTCCCAATGATCCCATCGGGTTCTTTCCCCCAACCGAAGCCGGGGTCAAAGAAGCCTGCGTAGTGAGTCCGTAGTTCGCCGCTGGTTGGATCATAGGCGGTCATCTCGGCGGCGTACTGGGGCGGTATACGAACACTGTCCTTGGAGAGCAGCAAATAGAACTTTTCAGGGTGGAGAACGATACGCCCGCCAGGCTCGCTACGGACTACCTCCCAAAACGGATCTGGGTAATAGTGGTCAACTTTGCTTAGATCGATTAGTTGACTGTTCTCCTTAGCGCGAAAGCCAACGCGGTCTCTGCCCAGACCCAGGTTAAGTCCAAGAAAGAGTCCGTTACTGACAGCGATCTCGTTCGTATCAAGTGGCGTCCCGCCGTTGAACAGAAGAGGAGTCTGCTGATGCAGCTCCTCTACATCTCTATCAGTGAGTCCACTTTGACCTACCATCAACCGCAGTTGGTTGAGGGTGAGCCCAGGTCTTACTTTGATGGTGAAAGTCCTGGGGACAATCTCCAGATACAGGCGTCCTCGGTAGCCGGACGGAATCTCATCGAACATGAAGCTACGGTCGGTGATAACCCGGGTGAAGATGTCAAGCCGGCCTGTTGAACTCTTAGGATTAGCCTTTGCTCGTACATGGGCCGGCAGTTCGAGGCGTTCCACCAGGGGCACCAAATATGGTCGGTTCTGTTCGAGGATTCCGCCGTCGCCCCCAAGATCTATTTCGCCCATCTGATACCGCTCAAGCTTCTCCTCAACCGACTTGTTGTCAGGAAGAAAGCTACAGCGCAGGCGATAGGCAACGTCGCCGAGGCGTAGGTCCAGGCTCGAAGGCTGGATGTTTTCATCCGGAATTTCTCCGACTTCGCTGTGCACCCATCCGCTCTTGATCGCCTCCGCAATCATTTGCGAAGGAAGTACTCCGGACCTGTTGGGATCGAGATTAAGGCTCATCGTCAGTCGGTTCTTCTATAGAGATTAGATCGCGAAGTGACGGTACGTAGCGAGTACCTTTCAGGGAGTAGCATGTAAAGCTACAGAACAGTCCGTCGGCAAGGGAACCGGACCCGTAGCCGCCTCCCTTGGGGATGGGCTCGCCGCACGTGGAGCAGACGCGGGCTTGGTCGTCGCCGTTACCCGTCGACCGCTCAGCCATTCGGTCAGGCTACTCGACAGCGACCGTACGCAGGAGGTGGCCGCGCCAGGCGAAGTGTCTGCGGCCAGCTGTCGCCGCCACCCGTGCGCGTCCGACTGCTCCGTTGGTGATCTCCGCGCGTGCCCCCGACGTGCCCCAAAGAGCGGCAAGCAAAGGTTATCTAGAGACCCCAAGCGGCGAGGATGCGCCAGATCATGATCGGAAAGAGCAAAGCGGTGACCTACGTTTTTGCTGGTCACCGCTTCGGCGACCTGATGATGATCTGGTGGCCAGGGGCGGGGTCGAACCGCCGACCTTCCGCTTTTCAGTGAAGCGGTGATGACCCAACGTGCGCAAGCGGTACCCGATCGACGGGGGTACGTCGAGCGTTGATGCTGCGAGGCTGCGGGCGTGGGCCTCCTGCGCAGAATCTTCGGGACGACCGAGCAACCCGAGCCACCGGGTCGCGTGGGTCCGGCGGTGCTAGCCGCCGACGCCCTGGCTACAACTCCGCCGCCTGAGCCTCGTGACGAGAATGCACAGACCGAGCAACGCGGTGACAGCTGGTATGCACCACGAGATGGCAACCGAGATCGTTTCCTCGGTCCCAACGGCATCCCGCCTCTCCGTTTGATCCCGTACCGAGACTCCTCGGGCGAACTGGTGTGGCGGCTATGTGAGGACAGCACCGGACTCCTCGTCGGGCCATCAGACGTACGCCTGCCCCGTGCCGGCATCTACTTCTCGCAACTGAAAGGCGAGTGGTACCACCAGGCTGCGTGCCGTGCCGGTGACTTCCGACCGGGTGCCGTAGTGAAGCTGGTTCGCGAGCCCGACTGCGAAGCTGACCCAAACGCGGTCGCCGTGTACGACGCTACGGGCCGACACCTCGCGGCGTATGTCAACAAGCAGAAGGCGCGGATGCTGGCCAAGCTCATCGACGCGGGCGAGCCGATCGAGGCGATCTCGGTCCGGGGGACGCGCCCAGGCGTTCCCTGCGACCAGATCGCGATCATCGCCGCGCGCCCCGACGTGATTCACCACCTCCGCGGGCCTCGCCCGAAAGATCTTCCAACGCCTGCCCACGAACGGACCTAAGAACTCACGAGCCATGATCGCGCCGCATGTCCGGCACAACACTGGTGGGCTCGGGGAGCAGGTGGGGAGCGAACATACTGAGAACCACCTCGGCGGACTGCGGCGGACCGACAAGTACCAACGCCCTGACCAGCGCACATTGCCAGATCTCCAAGTCGTCGGGAGTACCGAGCCTAATTCGGGACGAAGAGGCCGTGGGTTCAAATCCCGCCACCCCGACAGAAAGTTCCAGATCAGGTGCCGGTTCTCGAGAGATCGAGAACCGGCACCTGATCATTTGACCCTCATTTGACGCCCGGATTGATCCCCACAGTCCGGCGCGTGGAGGCAGAACTTCTTTCCTCTGGGCAGCTCGCAGCCAGCTGGGATTAGCGCGACTGGCCGGCGGACTACGCCCGATACAGGCAGGTGGCTGCTGTCCCCTGCGTACCCCGCCCGCCTGGGTGCCCCGGGGGCGGCGCTGCGGCCCGCCCGCAGCGCCGCCGTAGCGCCCCGCACCCTGACGGACCTTCGACATATGCCCGGCTGTGGCCGCCGTCGCGCTGGTCCCCGCGATGCCTATGCAGACGGCTCCGCCTGGCCGGCGTGAGCGTGCTGCGGGGCCGCCATCTCGCCGGATGGCGGCCCCGCAGGCGGTTACTAGCTCATGACTATCCACGACGGATGAGCCGCCAGGACCGGTCGGCACCCGGTACCCGCTGATCCTGAGACATCGCCGTCGTCGTGGGTGCAAACGCAGGGTGGAAGGCGCAGTCCTGGTAGAGGTCACCCGGATTGACGTCTGCCCGGACATTTGGTCGCGACGGCTCAGTTTGCGGATCTTTGAACTGGTGCTCTCAGTCCACCGCGATGTGTCCAATGTAGACAGTGGGGGGTCGGACCGGATCCACCTCGACCACCGGGACCCGCCGGAAACCGCTAACCGTCATCTCACATCGCCCCCGCGCTCGATACGGTTGTATATCGACCGAGGATACCGGTGTGTGGTCAGCCGGTGGGGTCGGGTCAGCCCACGATCAGGCCATCCCCGGAGACGGTCACCCGCTTCACCGCGAGCGGCCGGGTGGCCGCGGGTATGCCGTCGCCGGGCTGCACCACCGAACCGTCACGAATCGAGTACCGCGCGCCGTGACACGGACAGTTGATCGTACCGTCACTGACCGACGCTAGCGTGCAGCCTCGGTGGGTACACGTGGCGCTGAACGCCTTGAACTGACCGGCCGCCGGCTGGGTCACCACCGCGCCGTCGGGGCCCAGGTCCGGGAAGACCCGCCCGCCGTTGACCGGGATGTCCGCGGCCTTGATGCCACCACCGCGAGCCGACGCGGCCGGGCCGCCGGTCGCCGCGGAGCCTGTCGCCGCCGAGTCGGTCGCCGCCGAGCCGGTCGCGGAGGCCGGGCCGGCGGTGCCGGCCGAGGCACCGGTCGGCGGGCGCGCCCCCCGCTCGTCGCCGCCGCAACCGGTCAGCGCGGCCGCGCCGGCGGCGCCGGTCCCGGCCAGAAGCGCCCGCCGCGTGCTGGTACCCGGATCGTCGCCGGTCCTCGCCATGCCCACTCCCGTCCCTGGAAAACGTCCCGCCAATGATCCCCGATGCCCCGCTGGGACCTTCGCCCCTGCCGGCGCATGCGGGGCCGGGACACGCTGGAACTGTGGACCGGCCCCGACGGGCACGGAGAAGGTGGTTCCCATGCGGCTCCCGACCATGCGCCGCAAGCTCGTCCTCACCGCGGTCACCGCGGCGCTGCTGATCGCCGGTACCGCCTGCGCCCGTGGCCGCCCGACCACGGCGTGGCAGCCCGGGACCGCGGCACCGCCGGCCAGCGCGCTCGCCGTCCCGAGCGCCACCACCCCGGCGCCCACCTCCGCGCCGGTCCCGCCGAGCCCGACCGCGCCGCGTCCCACCACCACGCCCACCCCGCCCGGGATACCGGCCGCCCTGGTCGGTAAGGACATCGAGGTCATCCCGACCACCCGGGCGGTGGTCGCGCTCACCTTCGACGCGGGCGCCAACGCCGACGGGGTACCGACGATCCTCGCCACCCTCGCCGCCCGCCGGATCACCGCGACGTTCTTCCTCACCGGTGACTTCGCCGTGCGGTTCCCCGGCTCGGTGCGGACGATCGCGAGCGCCGGCCACCGCATCGGCAACCACACCGCCACCCACCCGCACAGCCTGACCAAGTCCGACGCCGAGCTGCGCACCGAGCTCACCGTCGCGGCGACCCAGCTACGGGCGGCCGGCGCCGCGGATCCCCGGCCGCTGTTCCGGTTCCCGTTCGGTGAGCGGGACGCCCGGACCATCGCGGTGGTCAACACCGCCGGGTACGTCGCGGTCCGCTGGACCGTGGACTCGCTGGGCTGGCAGGGGCGCGGCGGCCGCGGCCTCGCCGCGGCCACCCAGGCGGTGGTCGACCGGGTAGTCGCCGCGGCCCGCGCCGGCGAGATCGTCCTCATGCACGTCGGATCCCACCCCGAGGACGGTTCGACCCTGGATGCCGCCGCCCTGCCGACCGTCATCGACCGGCTGCGCGCCAAGGGGTACGGCTTCGTCACGCTCGACGCGCTGCTCCCGTGAGGATCGGCAAGACAGGACTTTCGGCAATGCCCGGACCGGCGGCGCCCGCCGACCGTGAGGGCGTGACAACCACCGCTACCGATCTCATGGGCCGGTACCGGGCATGCCGTGGCAAGGTGGACATCGCGGACGTGCCGGAGCTGGGGTACCTGATGATCGACGGTACCGGGGCGCCGGCGGACCCGGACTTCGCCGCGGCCTCAAGACGCCGTACGCCATCAGCTACGGCGCCCACTTCGCCGTCAAGAAGCGCGCCGGTACCGGCACCCGGGTGCTGCCGCCGGAGGCGCTGTGGTGGGTGGATTGATCCCGGAGAGCAGGCCGTCCTCTCGGCCGTCGCGGCCGGGCAGGGCAGCCTGGCCGACACGGACCGCAGCCGGTGGTGCTGGCGCGCCGTGATCGTCCAGCCGGAGCCGATCGACGCCGGCCTCGTCGCGGGAGACCGTCGCCACGCGCGGCAAGAAGGACCTTGCCGCGCCGGACCGGCTGCGGTGCGAGCGGTGGACCGAAGGCCCGGCCACGCAGACCCTGCGCGTCGGCAGCTACGCCGAGGAGGCGCCGCCGATCGTGCCGCCGCCCGAGGGCATCACCCGGGCCGGGTACCGGCCGCACGGCCGCCACCACGAGATCTACCTCGGCGACCCGCGCCGTGGCGCACCGGAGAAGCTGCGCACAATGCTGCGCCACCCGGTGGTGCCGGTGGGCTGACCCCGGGTGTAGGGCCGATCGATCCTGGGCGCGTCGACCCCCGCGCTCCGATGAACGCCGGCAACTGCCGGCTCGCGGTACCGCCGTGGCGGGTGGCGAGTTGGTCGGAGCCAGCGGCCGGCACGCCTGACCGAACCCGGGGAGGCGGCCGGCCCGGGCGGACGGGACCTTGTGCTCTGCCGTCGGGCGCGATGAGGCCCGAGGCTGGCACGGGTGGCGATCCTCGTGCCCGCGGCGCTCGTCGACGACCGCGTCCAGCTGCCCGCCCCCATCTACCAGGTCCGGACCCGGTATCTGCCGGCCCGACCCACCGCCGTCGTACGTGCCGAGGTCCGGCCGGCGTCGGTGACCCACTGGCTCATCCGCGCGCACGCGCAAGTGCGGGACGTCCTGTCCGGTGCCGGCGTGTCCGCCACCGGCCCGCCCTTCGCCCGGTTCATCGCCGACGACGAGGCCGGGGACCGGCCGCGGGTCGAGGCTGGGTACCAGGTGGCGGTGGCGATCGGTGAACTCGGTGACGTGGTCACCTCCGGGCTGCCCGCCGGTACCGTCGCGGTGACCCGCCACGAAGGCCCGCACGAGTCGCTGGACGCCGCCTACGCGGCGCTGGACGGCTGGCTGTCCGGGCACGGGTTCATCGAGGCGGGACCGCACTGGGAGGTGTACCTCACCGACGGGCGCGACGGCACGAACCCGGCGCGTTGGCGCACCGACGTGATCGTCCCGTACGGGTAGGCGAGACCGCATCTTGAGACGATGTCCACCAAGTCAGGTGGATTAGTAGACGATCCCCGGACGCGCCGCCGACACTCGACCGATGGATCCCGTGATGGTCCTCGCCGGTCTCGGGGTGGGCGTCGTGGTCGGGCTGACCGGCATGGGCGGCGGCGCCCTGATGACCCCGATCCTGGTCCTCCTGTTCGGCGTCCCGCCGATGGCCGCCGTCTCCAGCGACCTGGCCGCGAGCGCGGTGATGAAGCCCTTCGGCGGCCTGGTGCACGCCCGCCGCGGCACGGTCGCCTGGTCGCTGGTCGGCTGGCTGTGCCTGGGCAGCGTGCCCAGCGCGTTTCTCGGTGTGCTGCTGCTGCGGCTGGTCGGCGACGGCGGCGGGGTCCAGCGCATGATCCAGCTCGCGCTCGCCGTGGCGCTGCTGCTGGCGGCGCTCGGTCTGCTGGTCAAGACGCGGCGGCGCGCCGCCGGCCCGGGACTGCCCGGCCCGGTGCGGGTCCGCCCGCTGCCCACCGCACTGCTCGGCGCCGTCGGCGGCCTCGTGGTCGGCCTGACCTCGGTCGGCTCCGGCTCGCTGATCATCGTGGTGCTCCTCACGCTGTACCCCACCCTGCGCGCCAACGACCTGGTCGGTACCGATCTGGTCCAGGCCGTCCCGCTGGTCACCGCCGCCGCGCTCGGGCACGCCTTCTTCGGCGATCTGCACCTGGACATCGCCGGCGCGGTGCTGGCCGGCTCGATACCCGGCGTGCTGATCGGCGCCCGGCTGTCCGCCCGCGCCCCGGCCGCGCTGGTCCGGGTGGCTCTCGTCGTGGTGCTGCTCGCCAGCGCGCTGAAGCTCTTCGGGCTGCCCGGACCGGTGGTCCTGGCGGCGTCCGGCGCGGTGGCCGCGGTGGCCGCGGTGGCCGTCGGCGCGGGCGTGCGCCGCCGCCTGGCCGCGCCCGCGAGCAAACCCGAGCCGCGGTACGCCACCGAGCCCGGCTGACCGCGCAACCCGGCCGGGTCGTGCGCACCGCCGGGAGACAAATCTAAGGCCTGACTTATATGAGTACCTGCTGAGATGCTTGCCCCGTGCACGCGTTCGACGTCCTCGGCGATCCGGTCCGGCGCCGGATCCTGGAGCTGCTCGCCGACGGCGAGCGGGCGGCCGGCGAGCCGGGCGCGATCGTCCAGGCGGAGTTCGGCGTCTCCCAGCCGGGGGTGCCCCAGCACCTGCGGGTGCTGCGCGAGCACGGCTTCACCACCACGCCTCGGTCAGCCGGCAGGTCGAGGTGGACCGGCGGCTGGTCGACCCGATCCGGGGCGACGCCGCGACCGGCATATGGGGCATGGGCACCGGCTGGGAGATCGGGCTGTTCGCCCTCGACAGGTACCTGCGCGGCGAGTTCGATGCGTCCACGATGGATCCGGGCGCGGCCCCGCCCGAGGTCGTCGCGCTCGTCGAGCGCAGCGGTCAGGCGTGGGCCGAGCTGGTCGCGGCTCAAGCGGCTCGGTGACCTCCGGGAAGGGCGGTACAGATCTCCCGGAGTCGATCAAGGTTGCCACGCCGCTGGGCCATGGACAGCCGCGCTGACGACGAGCCGCTGTGATCCACGCCACCGGGGGAACCGAAATGCCCCGCGCGACCTGGCCGTTGTGCTGAGCGCTGGTGTGCTACGTGTCCCCGGGCCTCACCTAAATTGCCCTCGCGGAATACCGTCCGGCTGGAGCCGCGTCGCGCCACTCGCCGAGAGGCGACCGGCACATCAGCGCCTCGTGGGACGGCCCCGCACCGGATGGTGCGGGGCCGTTTCGTGTCCCACGAGCGGTTACAGGGTCAGGCCGGACTCCAGGTGGGCCAGCGCCCGGTCGAGCAGGTCGGACAGGTTGTCCTTCCCGCCGCCGTCGGCCCACGTGAACAGCGCCACCAGCATCGCCCCGGTGACCGCCCCGGCGAACGCCCGGACCTCCAGCTCGTCCGGGTCCCGGCCGGTGCGCTGGGCGACCGCGCCGGCGAGCAGGTCCAGGTTGTTGGTGAAGCCGTCCAGCATCCGCATGCGCAGCGCCGGTACCGACACCTGGAGCTTGATCCGCTGGTAGATCTTGGCAAGCTCGTCCGGGCCGATGGCGGTGAACGCCAGGCGCATCACGTGCCGCAGGGCGGCGATCGGCGACCGGTCCGGTGGCGCTTGGGCGATCAGCTTGATCAGGAGCGGGTCGTACTCGTCCTCCATCACCACGTCTTCCTTGGTCTTGAAGTACCGGAAGAACGTGCTGGGCGAGATCTCCGCCGCCGCCGCGATCTGGTCGACCGTGGTCTGCTCGTACCCCTGCTCCTGGAACAGCCGCAACGCGTGCTCCTGGATCAGCCAGCGGGTCTTCTGCTTCTTGCGTTCACGCAACCCGGGCGAGCTCATGTGCCGATTCTTCCTTGCTCGGGGCGGCCTGCACATCGCCGGCCGGCCGCGCCCGCAGGAACACCGCCGCCAGCACGGCGCCGACCACGGCCACGGCCGCGCAGACGAGCAGTACCCGGTCCATCGCGTGCAGGTACGCGTGCTGTCCGCCGACGAAGACGGCGACTTCACCGGTCCGGGCGGCGTACGCCCCGGCGGCCGGCAGCGACTCGCGGCCCGCCTCGGGCGCCTGCGCGGCGTAGGCACCGGCGAGCACGCTGCCCAGGATCGCCACGCCCAGGGCGCCGCCGACCTGGCGCATGGTCATGGTCAGCGCGCTGCCGGACCCGGCCCGCTCCGGCGGGAGCGCGCCGAGCACCGCGTCCATCGCGGGAGCCAGCGCGAGGCCGCTACCCAGACCGATCGTCACCATCCACGCGGCGACCCGCCCGTAGCCGGTGTCGAACCCGGTGGACGCTCCCCAAGCCAGGCCGGCCGCGATCACCGTCAGGCCGGTGGTCACCGGGACCTTGGTACCGATGACGCTGGCCAGCCGCTCGCCCAGCGGGGCGGCCAGGAACAGGCCAGCCATGAGCGGCAGCAGCCGCACGCCCGCGCCGAGCGCGTCGGTACCGCGCACGAGCTGCAGGTACTGCGGGATCACGAAGAGCACGCCGAAGAGCGCGAAGCTGGCCACCGTGGCGGCGATCGAGCCCCAGAGGAACCGTGCGTCACGGAAGAGCTTGAGGTCGATCATCGGGTACCGGGCCCGCAGCTGCCAGGCGGCGAACGCGGCGAGCAGAACCACGCCGGCCGCCAGCGCGGCGATCACCAGACCGCTGCCCCAGCCCTTGTCGGGTGCCTCGATGATCCCGTAGACGAAGACGACCAGGCCGGCTGTGGACAGTACCCCGCCGGGGAGGTCGACGCGGCCGGCGGCCGGGTCCCGGGACTCCGGGATCAGCAGCGCGACCGCGACCAGCGCGAGGGCCGCCACCGGGACGTTGACCAGGAAGATCGAGCCCCACCAGTAGTGCTTGAGCAGGTACCCGCCGACCAGCGGTCCGAGCGGGATACCCAGGCCGATGCCCATGGTGACGATCGCGACGGCCTTGCCCCGCTCGGCCGGGGAGAACAGCACCGGCAGCACGGCCAGCGTGATCGGGGTCAGGATGGCGGCGCCGATGCCCATCGCCGCCCGGATCGCGATGAGCTGGCCGGGGCTGTCGACGAAGGCGCCGAGCACGGAGGCGCCGCCGAAGAGCGCCAGGCCCGTCATCAGCAGCAGCTTGCGCCCGTACCGGTCGCCCAGCGCGCCGGCCGGCAGCAGCAGCCCGGCGAAGACCAGCACATACGCGTCCACGATCCACTGGAGCTGGCTGTTCGTGGCATGGATGGCACCGCCCAGCGTGGGCAGCGCGACGTTGAGGATCGTGGTGTCGAACCCAATGGTCAGCACGCTCAGGACCAGGGCCGCGAGCGCCCACCCGCGACGAGAATTCATGACAGCCGCCTTTGTTTGGATGCTGGATGCTTTTGACTGGCTCTACTTCTTGGGAGCCGCTGTCACTTTAGCCCCATCGGGCACGCCGCACAAGACCGGGGCGCGGTCCGCCCCGGTCGGTTTTCCGGCAGATCAGATGCGCAGGTGCGAAGCGCCGTTGAGGTCGAGGATCGCCCCGCTGGTGAACTCAATGTCCGGCGAAGCGAGGAAGAGCACCGCCCGGGCCACCTCGTCCACCGACGCGACCCGGCCGAACGGGCTCTGCGCCAGGATCTCGTCGTGGCGGGGGCCGTCGAGGATCTCCGCGGCCATGTCGGTGTACACGAAGCCCGGGGCGATCGCGGTGACCACGATGCCGTCCCCGCCCAGCGCCTTGGCCAGCGACTGGGTGAGGGCGTTGAGGGCGCCCTTGCTCGCGCCGTAGGCGAGGTGGTTCGGTTCGCCGCGAAACGCCCCGCGTGAGGAGACGTTGACGACCCGGCCACGGCCGCGGCGCCGCAGATGGGGTACCGCGCACCAGATCACGTTCGCCGGACCGAGCAGGTTGACGTCGAGCGTGTCGCGCCAGGCCCGTTGCCAGCGGCCGTAGTCGTCCTCGTCGATCGGATTGTCGAGGTAGACACCGGCGTTGTTGACCACGACGTCGAGGCCGCCGAGCCGGTCGGCGGCCTGCTCGACCATCGCCCGTACCGCATCGGGGTCGGCCAGGTCGGCCTGGACCGGGACATGCCCCGCGCCGGGCAGCCCGGCCACGACCTCCTCGGCCGCGGCCCGTCCCGTGCCGTAGTGGACGGCGACCCGGTCCCCGGCCTCCGCGAAGGCGTGCGCCACGCCCGCCCCGATCCCCCGCGACGCCCCAGTGACAAGCACCGCGCGGCCCGCCCCACCCGCGGTCACTCGCCGCCGCCCGCGGCGGGCCGGGAGCGAGGGAGCGCAGCGACCGAGTCGGACGGTCGGCCACAGGGCGGCTGTCCGGGCGGGTGACCCGCGTGAGCGCAGCGAGCGCCAGCAAGCTCAGTCACGCGCCGCCGCCCGCGGCCGGCCGGGAGCGAGGGAGCGCAGCGACCGAGTCGGACGGTCGGCCACAGGGCGGCTGTCCGGGCGCGTGACCCGCGTGAGCGCAGCGAGCGCCAGCAAGCTCAGTCATGTCAGGTCCGCCATGGCGGCGAGGAGGCGGTCGACCTCGGCACGGTCGTTGTAGTGGACCAGCCCGGCGCGGACCGCGCTGCCCGAGTCGCGGATGCCCAGCGCGCCGGTCAGCTCCCACGCGTAGTTGTGCCCGTTCCACACGTTGACCTTGCGGGTGGCCAGGTGTGCGGCGACCTCGGCGGGGGTGTGGCCGGCCACCCGGAAGTAGGCGGTGGCGGTGCGCCGGGCCGGGTGCCCGTAGAGCGTGACCCCGGGCAGCGCGGCCAGGCCCGCGTGCAGCACCTGGAACAACTCCTGTTCGTACGCCTCGGCGGCGGCCATGGAGGTGAGCAGCCGGGCGCGCCGGGAGCCGGTCGCGTCGGCGTCGACCGCGGCCAGGTGGTCGACCGCGGCCGTGACCCCGGCCAGGTCGGCGAGCGGGGCGGTACCGGTCTCGAACCGGTGCGGTACCTCCCCGGGCGAGGAGGCCAGCTTGTCCGGGTGCAGCGTCTCCAGGAGCGCGGGGTCGGCGATGACCGCACCGACATGCGGACCGCACCACTTGTACGCGCTGGTGGCGTAGAGGTCCGCGCCCAGGGCCGCCACGTCGACCGGCGTGTGCGGCGTGGCGTGTACCCCGTCGACGTAGGTCCAGGCGCCGGCGGCGTGCGCGACCGCCGCGATGCCCGCCACGTCGGGGCGGGTACCCAGCACGTTGCTCGCGGCGGTGACCGCCACCAGGCGGGTCCGCTCGGTCACCAGCTCCTTGTACTGCTCGACGGGCAGCTCCCCGGACGGCAGGTCGACCTCGGCCCACCGGGCGGTCGCGCCCGCCCGGGCCGCCGCTTGCAGCCACGGCCGCACGTTGGCGTCGTGGTCGAGCCGGGACACCACGATCTCGTCGCCGGGCGCCCACGACGCCGACAGGGCGGCCGCGAACCGGTACGTCAGCGTGGTCATGTTGGGGCCGAGCACCACCCCGTCGGGGTCGCCGCCGACCAGGTCGGCCACGGCGGCGCGGCACTCCTCGACGATCCGGTCCGCCCGGTGGCTGGCCGGGAAGGCGCCGCCGACGTTGCCGATGCCGGCGCGGTACGCGCGGGCGATCGCGTCGATCACCGTGCCGGGTACCTGGGTACCGGCGGCGCCGTCGAGGTAGGCGTACCCGTCGGCCAGCGCCGGGTACCTGCCCCGGATCGCGGCGACGTCGAAGGCCATCCTCAGCGGGTGAACTCGGCGGCCAGCAGCTCGGCGATCTGGGCGGTGTTGAGCGCGGCGCCCTTGCGCAGGTTGTCACCGGTGACGAAGAGGTCCAGCGCGCGCGGGTCGTCCAGCGAGCGGCGGATCCGCCCGACCCACGACGGGTCCGTGCCCACCGCGTCGATCGGCATCGGGAACTCGCCCGCCGCCGGGTCGTCGACCACGATCACACCGGGCGCGTGGCGCAGCACGTCCCGGGCGCCGGCCGCATCGACCTCGGAGCCGAAGACCGCGTGGATGGCGACCGAGTGGGCGGTGACGACCGGTACCCGTACGCACGTCGCGGACACCTTCAGGTCGGGCAGCCCGAGGATCTTGCGCGACTCGTTGCGCATCTTGATCTCCTCGGACGACCAGCCGTTGTCCTTGAGGGAGCCGGCCCACGGGACCACGTTGAGCGCCAGCGGCGCCGGGAACGGGCCGATGTCGTCGCCGACCGCCTGCCGCACGTTGCCCGAGCGGGAGCCGAGCACCCGGTCGCCGGACACCTTGTCGATCTGGTCGAGCAGGGTGTCGATGCCGATCTTGCCGGCCCCGGAGACCGCCTGGTAGGAGGCGAGCACCAGCTCCCGCAGGCCGTACTCGCGGTGCAGCGGCGCCACCGCCACGATCATCGCCAGGGTGGTGCAGTTGGCGTTGGCGATGATCCCCTTGGGCCGGTTGCGCACCTGCTCCGGGTTGATCTCGGGGACGACCAGCGGCACGTCGGGGTCCATCCGGAACGCGCCGGAGTTGTCCACCGCCACCGCACCCCGGCTCGCCGCGATCGGCGCCCATTGCGCGGAGATCTCGTCGGGGACGTCGAACATCGCCACGTCGACCCCGTCGAACGCCTCCTCGGTCAGTGGCGCGACGGCCAGCTCCTCGCCCCGCACCACGATCCGCTTGCCGGCCGAGCGCGCCGAGGCGAGCAGCCGGATCTCCCCCCACACGTTCTTGCGCGCCGAGAGCAGCTCGCACATGACCGTGCCGACCGCACCGGTGGCTCCGACGACAGCAAGAGTGGGCAGCTCAGACATGCGGACTTACCTCCCGGTCCCGGCGTAGACGACCGCTTCCTCGTCCCCGCCGAGGTCGAACGCCTCGTGCACGGCACGGACAGCGGCGTCCAGGTCCGTGTCCCGGCAGACTACCGAAACTCGGATCTCAGAGGTGGAAATCATCTCGATATTGACGCCCGCTTCGGCCAGCGCGGCGAAGAACGTGGCGGCCACGCCGGGGTGCGAGCGCATCCCGGCGCCGATCAGCGACACCTTCCCGACGTGGTCGTCAAAGAGCAGCTCGCGGAAACCGACCTTCTCCTTGACCTTCTGCAGCGCCGTCATGGCCGCCGGACCGTCGCTCTTGGGCAGCGTGAAGGAGATGTCGGTACGCCCGGTGCCCTCGGTGGACACGTTCTGCACGATCATGTCGATGTTGGTCTCGGCCAGCGCGACGGTCTCGAAGATGCGCGCCGCCTCACCGGGCTCGTCCGGTACCCCGACGATGGTGATCTTCGCCTCGCTGCGGTCGTGGGCGACGCCGGTGATGAGTGCTTGCTCCACGGGAAGTTCCTCCATCGAGCCGGTGACCAGGGTCCCCGGCCTGTTCGAGTACGACGAGCGGACGTGGATCGGCATCCGGTACCGGCGGGCGTACTCCACGCAACGCAGCATGAGTACCTTGGCCCCGCAGGCCGCGAGCTCCAGCATCTCCTCGTAGGTGATTTTCTCGATCCGCCGCGCGTTGGCCACGATCCGCGGGTCGGCGGTGAACACCCCGTCGACGTCGGTGTAGATCTCGCACACGTCGGCGCGCAGCGCGGCCGCGACGGCCACCGCCGTGGTGTCCGAACCGCCCCGGCCCAGCGTGGTGATGTCCTTGGTGTCCTGAGCCACGCCCTGGAACCCGGCGACAATGGCGATCGCGCCCTCGTCGAGCGCCGAGCGCAGCCGGCCCGGGGTGACGTCGATGATCCGCGCCCGCCCGTGCGCCGACGTGGTGATCACGCCGGCCTGCGAGCCGGTGTAGGAGCGGGCCTCGTACCCCAGGTTGTGGATGGCCATCGCGAGCAGCGCCATGGAGATCCGCTCGCCCGCGGTGAGCAGCATGTCCAGCTCCCGGCCCGGCGGCAGCGGGCTGACCTGGTGGGCTAAGTCGAGCAGCTCGTCGGTGGTGTCCCCCATCGCGGAGACGATCACGCAGACGTCGTTGCCGGACTTGCGCGTGGCGACGATGCGCTCGGCGACCCGCTTGATCCGTTCGGCGTCGGCGACCGAGGAACCCCCGTACTTCTGCACCACGAGTCCCACGCGCTCCAGGCCCTCCTCATCGCGACGACGCCGCCGGCGTAGTCCGGGAAAGGCCGGGCCGGCGGCGCGGTGTGACGTGACCAGGGTACCGGCGCGTCCTGCGGGTCGGGAGAGTCGATCCCACGATCCGGCCTGTCCGTGACGGACAATGGCGCCCGTGGGCGCTCCCTGGTACACGATCGCGGTTCTCGTGCTCTGCGCGGCCGGGCTGGCCGGCTGCACCACGCAGCCGCCGGTCCTGCCGGACCAGACGCCGACCGGTCCGGCACCGACCGCGCCGGCCGACCCGTGGGGGCAGCTCGCCGGGCGGGTGGCCGCCGCGCGGGACAGCCGGTACGTCGCGTCGTACACCCTCACCGCCAAGGGGCGGATCACGCGCACCGTGACGGTGACGGTCGCCGCCGACGGTTCCTGGCTGGTCACCATCCCCGGCGGCGCCCTCGGCGGCACGGCCGACATCGCCGTCGCCGGCACGCAGGCCGGGCTGTACGAGTGCACGATCGGCGCGTCCACCAGCTGCTTCCGTGTCGGCAACCCCGACGCCACCCTGCCGGCCCGCAGCGACCCGCGCGTGCACCACCTGTTCACCGACTGGCTGCGCGCCCTGGGCAACCGCGACGCGGCCATCTCGGTCGACACCGCCGCCCCGCTGCCCGGCGCGCACGGCCAGTGCTTCTCCATCGAGCCCAACTCGGCCGCGCTGGCCACCCCGGTCGACCCCGGCGTGTACTGCTACGACGAGAAGGGCACGCTGACCGCGGCGGCGCTGCCGCTGGGTACCCTCACCCTCGCCTCGGTGCCGGCACCGGCACCGCCGACCGTGGTGCTGCCCGGTCCCGTCGTGCCCGGCGCGCCGCTCGGCACCGCCGCGCCAACGCCACCGAGCGGCTCAGCGTCCCGGTGAGCGGCCGGGCCCACCGGCCGGGAACGGGGTCGCGGGAGGCGCCGCCGGTCCGGTTCCCTGGAGCGCATGACGGTGCTCTCCCGGCTCCTGCCGCCGCCTGGCATCGCCCGGAACCTGGCGTTCCAGTCGATGATCTACGCGACCGGCAACGGGGTGTTCATGGCCGGCAGCGCCGTCTTCTTCGTCCACGTGGTCGGACTCAGGCCGACCCAGGTCGGCATCGGGCTGTCGGTGGCCGGGGCGGTCTCGCTGGTGCTGTCGGTACCGGTGGGCATGCTGGTCGACCGGGTCGGCTCCCGGCGGACGTGGATGCTCGCGGCGCTGGCGGAGGCGGCGCTCTTCGGCGGGTACCCGTTCGTGCGCGGGTTCTGGCCGTTCCTGGCCGTGGTGGCCGCGCTGGCCGTCACGGGCGCGGCGGGCAACGCCGGGCGCACCGTGTACACGATCGAGGCGGTCCCGCAGGAGCAGCGGGTCCGGGTCCTGGCGTTCAGCCGGTCGGCGCTCAACATCGGGTTCACCGTGGGGGCGCTGGGCGCCGGGGTGGCGCTGGCCGTCAACACTCGGCCGGCGTACTACGCCATGGTGCTTACCAACGCCGTCGGCCTGCTGGTCAACGCGTACTGCATCCTGCGCATGCCGGCCGTGGCCGCGCACCGGGCCGACCGGTCCGGCCTGCGGTTCGCGGCCCTGCGGGACCGCCCGTTCCTCGCGGTGACCGCGCTGTGCGGGGTACTGATCTCGTACGGCACGATCTTCACCGAGGTGGTTCCGCTATGGGCGGTGACCCGGACCAACGCGCCCCGGGTGCTGCTGGCCGGGCTGTTCATCACCAACACCGTGCTGGTCGTGCTGTTGCAGGTACCGGCGAGCCGGGGCGCGGAGACGCCAGCGGGTGCGGCCCGGCTACTGCGCCGGGCCGGGCTCGCCGCCGCCGTGGCCGGCCCGGTGATCTGGCTCACCCGGGCCACCCCGCGCCCGGTGACCATCGCGCTGCTGATCCTCGCGATCGTGCTGATCACGGCGGCTGAGCTGTGGCACTCGGCCGGGCAGTGGGGGCTGACCACCGAGCTGCCGCCGCCCGGGCGGCGCGGGGAGTACCTCGGCGCATTCAAGCTCGGCAACGCCGTACAGGACATGGTCGGGCCGGCGGCACTGACCGGGCTGGCCATCGGTACCGGTGGCTGGGGCTGGCTGGTCATCGCGGCGCTGTTCGCCGGGACGGCGCTCGTCGCCCGGCCGATCGTCGACTGGGCGGCCCGGACGCCGCGCCTGGGCGGGGCGCCACCGGAGCCGGAGCCGATCGACCGGTCGCGGCCATCGGCCTCCGTGCCGTAAGGTGGTCCCCGATGTGGCGGACGCTCCTTCTTCGTCGCCGCGGCGGGGCCCTTTCGGCCGGCACCCCGTCGCGGAGTTGACTCGCGTCCTCGCCTGAGCGCAGCCGGTCTGCCCCTTCTGCCCGAACCGGCTTAGGAGAGACCTCGCCATGTCAGACCCCATCGCCCAGCAGCGGCCCAGCCGCATGCCGTTCCACCGGTACCAGCCCTACCATCAACAGTTCCCGGTCGACCTGCCCCAGCGGCGGTGGCCGGCCCGGCGTGTCGAGAAAGCCCCGCGCTGGTGCGCGGTGGACCTGCGCGACGGCAACCAGGCCCTGATCGACCCGATGTCGCCCGAGCGCAAGCGGCGGATGTTCACGCTGCTCGTGCAGATGGGGTACAAGGAGATCGAGGTCGGGTTCCCGGCGGCCAGCCAGACCGACTACGACTTCGTCCGGCAGCTCATCGAGCAGGACCTGATCCCCGACGACGTGACCATCCAGGTGCTGACCCAGTGCCGGGAGCACCTGATCGACCGCACGTTCGAGTCGCTACGCGGGGCCCGGCGCGCCATCATGCACTTCTACAACTCGACGTCGATCCTGCAGCGCCGGGTGGTCTTCGGGCTGGACAAGGACGGGATCACCGACATCGCGACCAGCGCGGCGCGGCTGTGCCAGAAGTACGCGGAGATCCACACGCCGGACACCGACATCTTCTACGAGTACTCGCCGGAGTCCTACACCGGCACCGAGCTGGAGTACGCGCTGGAGGTCTGCGCGGCGGTCATCGACGTCATCGACCCCACGCCGGACCGGCCGATCATCGTCAACCTGCCGGCGACGGTGGAGATGGCCACCCCCAACGTGTACGCCGACTCGATCGAGTGGATGTCGGGCAACCTGCCCCGCCGCTCGTCGGTCGTACTGTCGCTGCACCCGCACAACGACCGGGGCACCGGCGTGGCAGCGGCCGAGCTGGGTCTGCTGGCCGGCGCCGACCGGGTGGAGGGGTGCCTGTTCGGCAACGGTGAGCGCACCGGCAACGTCGACCTGGTGACGCTCGGCATGAACCTGTTCAGCCAGGGCATCGACCCGCAGATCGACTTCGCCAACATCGACGAGATCCGCCGCACTGTGGAGTACTGCAACCAGCTCCCCGTGCCCGAGCGCCACCCGTACGCCGGGGACCTGGTCTACACCTCGTTCTCCGGGTCCCACCAGGACGCGATCAACAAGGGCTTCGACTGGCTGGCCCGCGACGCCGCCGATGCCGGGATCCCGCTGGAGAAGTTCACCTGGGGCGTGCCGTACCTGCCGATCGACCCGAAGGACGTGGGGCGCACCTACGAAGCGGTGATCCGGGTCAACTCGCAGTCCGGCAAGGGCGGCGTGGCTTACATCATGCGCACCGAGCACCACATGGACCTGCCGCGCCGGTTGCAGATCGAGTTCTCCGCGGTCATCCAGCGGCACACCGACGACGAGGGGGGCGAGGTCAGCCCGGAGCAGATGTCGGAGATCTTCTCCGCCGAGTACCTGCACCCGACGCGGGCCCGCATCGACCTCAGCAAGTACACGGCGTCCACTGTGGACGCCAAGGTCGAGCTGGTCGCGGACGCGGTCATCGACGGCGAGCCGCAGACGCTGGTGGGGCTCGGCAACGGCCCGATCGACGCGTTCGTGCACGCGCTGTCCACCGCCGACATCTCGGTACGGGTGCTCGACTACGCCGAGCACGCGCTCTCCTCCGGCGGTGACGCGCAGGCGGCGGCCTACGTGGAGTGCGAAGTCGACGGCGAGACGCGCTGGGGGGTCGGGGTGGATCCCAACATCGTCACCGCCTCCCTGCGCGCCGTGGCGAGCGCGGTCAACCGGGCGTGACAGCCTGGTCGGGCTGGCCGACCGGCCGGCCCGACCGCACCAGCGTGGCGGCGAGCAGCGCCGCGACGGCGTAACAGCCGGCGCAGTACCACAGCGCGTCGTGGTAGGCCGCGTCGAACGCGCGCGGGTCGGCGTACTCCTGTCCGGAGAGCCCGACCACGACCGGCAGCGTGGCGACCACCAGCAGTCCCGCGGCGCGGGCCACCGCGCTGTTGGCGCCACTGGCCACTCCGGACAGTTCGTCGGGCACGGCGGCCAGTACCCCCGCCGTCAACGGCGCGACCACGAGCGTCATGCCGAGCCCGAGGAGCACCGCCGCCGGTACCACATCGGTGAAGTAGTTGGCGCCCGGCCCGATCCGGCCGGCCAGCCCGACGCCCAGCGCGGCGACTAGATCGCCGGCGACCAACAGCGGGCGCGGCCCGATCCGGGTGGCCAGCGCGCCGGCCCGCGCGGCGCCGACCAGCATCAGCAGCGTGAGCGGCAGCAGGGCGGTACCGGCGACGAGCGCCGAGAAGCCCGCCACGGTCTGCAGCTCGACCACGACGAACAGGGCGACGCCGCCCAGCCCGGAGTAGATGAAGAGGGTCACCACGTTGAGCGCGGTGAACTGGCCGGACCTGAACAGCCGGGGCGGCAGCATCGCCGCGTCGCCCCGGCGCAGCTCCAGCATCGCGAACGCGCCCAGCGCGACCAGCCCGACCGGTGCGGCCCACCAGGCGTGCTGGATCAGCGCGTAGGTGATCCCGCCGAGCCCGGCGGCGGCGAGCAACCCGCCGCCCAGGTCGAAGCGGTGGTCCCGCCCGCCCCGGCTCTCCGGCACCCAGCGCAGCGCGGCGACCGACGCGACGAGCGCGACCGGCACGTTGAGGAAGAAGATCCAGCGCCAGGACAGCGCGTCGATCAGCCAGCCGCCGAGAAACGGCCCGACCGCCGTGGACACACCGGACAGGCCGGACCACGCGCCGACCGCCCGGCCCCGGTCCCGCTCGTCGAACGAGGCGTGCAGCAGCGCCAGCGAACCCGGGGTGAGCAGCGCGGCGCCGCAACCCTGTAACGCCCGCGCGGTGACCAGCAGGCCGACGTTCCGCGACAGTCCACACAGGACGGACGCCAGGGTGAACCAGGCGACCCCCACGAGGAACACCCGGCGCCGCCCGTACCGGTCGCCCAGTCCCCCGCCGAGCAGCACGAACGCGGCCAGCGTCAGGGTGTACGCGGTGACCGTCCACTGAAGACCGGACACGGTCGCGTGCAGGTCCTGCCCGAGCCGGGGCAGCGCCACCGTCACCACGGTGGCGTCGAGGAACGCCATGCCCGACGCGAGTGCCGAGGCGAGCAGCGCGCCGCGCCCGGCGGTGCTGTGCAGCCGCAGAGCCACCAGCCCAACCTAAGCTATGGACGTGCGCCCCTCCCGCAGTCTCGCGGCTCTGCTCGCTGTGTGCCTCCCCCTCGGCGGCTGCAGCGGACTCACGGTCACCGGCCCGTCGGCCCCGCCGAGCGGCGGCGCCGTGGGCTCCGATCCGGCCACCGCGCGTGCCGACCTCGCCGCGCTGGCCGTCGCCGGCGGGCAGTCGATGGGCGGGTACAGCCGCGCGCGGTTCCCGCACTGGATCGACCAGGGCGGCGGCTGCACCACCCGCGACCTGGTGCTCAAACGCCAGGGCCAGGGGGTGGTCGCGACCGCGACCTGCAAAATCACCGCGGGTACCTGGCTGAGCCGGTACGACAACCTGACCTACACCGACCCGCAGAAGCTCGACGTCGACCACGTGGTACCGCTGGCCAACGCGTGGCGCTCCGGGGCGGGCGGGTGGACCGACGCCAAGCGGCAGCAGTTCGCCAACGACCTCACCCGGCCGGAGCTGCTCGCCGTGTCCATCAGCCAGAACCGGGCCAAGGGCGACCAGGACCCGGCCCAGTGGAAGCCGCCCAACCACGACTACTGGTGCCAGTACGCGCAGGACTGGATTGCGGTCAAGCGGTACTGGGCACTGACCGTGACAGCGGGCGAGAAGACCGCGCTCACCGACATGCTGGGGACCTGTAGATGACGAAGCACCGGACCGCGGATGTGACCGCCGGGCCCGGCGGCGTGATGACCGCCGAGGCCGGCGTGATCACCGGGGAGCTGACCCTGCGCACCGAGCTGTCCGCGGACGGCAAGGTGACCCTGCGGGTGCAGTACAAGGACGCCGACGAGTGGTACACCGTCCAGGGCGGTACCGCCCACCTGTCCGACAAGGCCGACCTGGACGCGGTGCACACGATCGCGGTCGCCCTACTCGACCGTCCCAACGGCTGAGCCGACCGGGCCGGCGGACCCGCCGGCCCGGTCGAGCTTCGCCCGCACCTCGTCGGCGTCGGGGCTCTCGAGGTCGTCGAGGATGGCCAGGGCACGCCGCCAGACCTCGCCGGCGCCCGCCGCGTCGCCCCGGGCCTCGTGGGCGTCGCCGAGGTGGGTGAGGATCTCCGCCTCGTTGGTCCGGTCCCCGGCCTCCCGGAACCGGGTCAGGGCCTCTTCGTAACAGGCGATGGCGCGCTCGTGGGCGCCGAGGTGGTGGTGGGCGTAGCCGAGGCTGTCCCAGGTCGCGGCCGCGCCGTAGCGGTCGCCAAGCTCCTCGTTGAGCGCGAGAGACTGTTCGCAGTAGGCGATCGCCTGGACGTGGTCGCCCAGCTTGGCGTACGAGTACCCGACCATGTTGAGCGCGCGCGCCCGGCCGAGCCGGTGGCCCGCGGCCGTGTACAGCTCCAGGGCCCGCTTGTCCTGGGCGAGGGCATCCTCGCGCCGGCCCTGGAGCTCCAGCATCCAGCCGAAACTGGCGTGGACGTGCGCCTTGCCCGCCAGGTCGCCCAGCTCCTCGAACAGGTCCAACGCCTGGCGGTAATGCACCTGGGCCTCGTCGTAGCGGCGCATCCCCGCGTACCCCCGGGCCAGGATGCGGTGGCAGAAGGCCTGGCCGCGCCGGTCGGCCAGGCGCTCGGTGGCGTCGAGGGCAGCCCCCTGCGTAGCCACCAGGTCGGGCAGGTGGCCCCGCATGTTGAGGAAGGCCGTCAGGGTCCAGGCCAGTTGCCAGGTGTACCGGTCGAGGCCGGTGCGCGTGGACCGACGTACCGTCGCGAGCAGCGCCGGCCGTTCCCGGCTGAACCAGGCCGCCGCCTCGTCGGCGTCGGTGAGGTCATCGACCGTCACGCCGGGTCCGGGCGGGACCAGCGCGATCGGGTCCCGGTGCGGACCCAGCAGCCCGCCCGCGCGGTAAGCGGTGTGCACGTAATGGTCGAGCAGGCGGCACTCGGCCGACCGCCGGTCCTCCTGCGGGTCCTGCGCGTCGGACAGCTCGGCCGCGTAGGCGCGCAGGAGGTCGTGCATCAGGTACCGGCCGCCGTCGGTCAGCGTCACGAGGTGCGCGGCACACAGCTCGGTGAGGTACGCCGTGGCCTGAGCGGTCGGGACCCCGGCGAGGCTGGCGGCGGCCGACGCGGCGAAGTCCGGCCCCGGATGCCGGCCCAGGCACCGGAACAGCCGGCGGGCTCCGGCGCTGAGCAGCCGGTACGACCACGAGAACACCGCCCGCAGGTCGGTGGCCGCGTCACCGGCGGTGAGTACGTCCAGGCCGGTACGCGCCGCCCGCAGCTCGCGCGCCAGGCCGGTCAGCGACAGGGCCGGGTCGATGAGCGCGCGGGCGGCCACGATGGACACGGCCAGCGGCAGCCGGGCGCATGAGGCCACGATGTCGTCGACGGCCTCGGGTTCCGCGGCGGTGCGTTCCGCGCCGATCCGGCGGCTGAGCAGGTCCCGCGCCTCGGGCCCGGTCAGCAGGTCCACCACCAGCGACTCGGCGCCCTGTGTGGCGACCAGGCTGGTGAGCTGGACGCGGCTGGTGATCAGCGCCAGCGACCGCGCCGTACCGGGGAGCAACGGACGGACCTGCTCCGCGTCGCGGGCGTTGTCGAGCACGACCAGCATCCGCTTGTCGGCGAGCAGGGTGCGGTACAGAGCCGACTGGGCGTCGAGCCCCGCCGGGATCCGGTGCGCCGGTACCCGCAGGGCGTCGAGGAAGCCGCCCAGCGCCTCGGCGGGCTGCGCGGCGGTACCGCTCGGATCGAACCCGCGCAGGTTGACGTAGAGCTGCCCGTCCGGGAACCGGTCGCGGACCCGGTGGGCCCAGTGCACCGCCAGCGCGGTCTTGCCCACTCCCGCGGTACCGGCCAGCGCGGTGACCACGACCGCCGCACCGGTACCGGCGTCGAGCAGCTTGTCGAGGGTACGAAGGTGATCGGCCCGGCCGGTGAAGTGGGCGGCGTCGGCCGGCAGTTGCGCGGGCACTACCGGCGCGGCCGGCCGGTCCGGCAGGCGCAACGCCGGATCGTCGCGGAGGATCCGCTCGTGCAGCTCGCTAAGCTCGGGCGGCGGATCGATGCCGAACTCGTCGGCGAGCTGGGCTCGGGTGTCGGCGTAGACCGCGACCGCGTCGGCGGTGCGGCCCGCGCGGTACAGGGCGAGCAGGTACGAGCCGACGAGGCGGTACCGCGTCGGGTGCTCGGCGGTCAGCCGGCGCAGTTGGGCGACCAGCTCGGCGTGCCGGCCCAGGGCCAGCCCGGCGTCGATCGACTCCTCCACCGCGCTCAGGTGCAGCTCGTCCAGCTCGGCGCCCAGCCGCTGGCGCAGCGGCTCGTTGCCGATGTCGTGCAGCGCCGGGCCACGCCACAGGTCCAGCGCGATGCGCAGCAGCCGGTCCCGGTTCCGGGCGTCGGCCGCCGCCCGGGCCTCGCGCAACAGCGTCCGGAACCGGTGCGCGTCCACCGCGTCCGGGTCGGTCTGGAGCCGGTACCCCTCGCCCTGGGAAACCAGCACCACCCGCTCGCCGGCGCCGGCACGGCTGAGCGCGGCGCGGATGTGGGCGGCGTGGCTGCGGACGGCGCGCCGGGCCCGATCCGGCGGGTTGCCGTCCCAGAGCAGGTCGCACAGCCGGGACACCGGCACGACGCGACCGGCCTCCAGCAACAGGATCGCCAGCAGGCAACGCTCCTGCCGGCGGTTGAGCTTCACCACCTGGCCCCCGTCGGTTTCGATCTCGACCGGGCCGAGCACACGGAACCGCACCCGGCGGACGATACCGATCTCTGCCAACCCCGTGCCAACCCGCCCGGCCTACGGTGCGTCGGGCGTCAGGGGGACGCGCCGCCGGTGACGATCCGGCGAAACACGGGGAAGGAAGCCGATGAGGTACTCGACAGCCAAGCGGCGGTTCACGGTCGTGGCCGTCATGCTCGGGGCGATGGCGGCGGCGTTCGCCGCACCGGCCGCCGCACAGGCCGATCCGGGAACCGACCACGGCCGGCGCGCCGGCGCCCGGCCGTCGCTCAGCGCCGCGCACGGCTCCGGCGCGGTAGCGACGACCGACGTGAAGGCGGCCGACGCCGGCTGGTGGAACTGGCGCAACGTGGGCTCGGGCAAGTGCCTCGGGGTTACCGGCGGGAACATGTCCAACGGCACCCGGATCGTGCAGTGGGACTGCAACGGCCACGACGACCAGTACTGGGCGGCGGTCGGTCTCGGTGACGGCTCCTACTACGAGCTGCGTAACAAGGCCAACTCCAGCAAGTGCCTCGGCGTGGACGCCTCCTCCGGGAACGAAGGCGCCTGGTTGCTGATCTGGGACTGCAACGGCCACACGGACCAGCTCTGGACGGTGGTGCGGTCGTACTACTCCGACGGGAGCTTCGCCGGGTACGTCTTCGTCAACTACAACTCTAGCCAGGTGATCGGGATCGACGGCGGCCGGACCGACGACGGCGCGCCGGCCATCCAGTGGCACTGGGACGGCACGCCCAACCAGCGCTGGCTCTGACCGCCGCGGGGTGGGGGTGAGGAACGCGCCCCCGCCCCGCACCGGGGTCAGTCCTCCGGCGCCGCGTCGGCGGCCACGGCGGCCGCCGCCTCGCGGGCGGCCTGGGCGCCGCGACCGCTGCGCTCGTGGGGCTCGATCGGGAAGTGGCAGGCCACCCGGTGCCCGGCGGTCACCTCGTCGCGCGGGATCTCCGCGAGCGGCGGCTCCTGCTCCGCACAGATCTCCTGCGCCTTCCAGCACCTCGTGCGGAACCGGCACCCCGACGGCGGATCGATCGGGCTCGGTACGTCGCCGACGAGCAGGATCCGCTCGCGTTGCGCGGCGTCCCGCCGGTCCGGGTCGGGTACCGGCACCGCCGACAGCAACGCCAGCGTGTACGGGTGCAGCGGCTTGGCGTAGAGGTCGTCGCGCGGGGCGACCTCGACGATCTTCCCCAGGTACATGACGGCCACCCGGTCGGAGATGTGCCGCACCACCGACAGGTCGTGCGCGATGACCAGGTAGGTCAGGCCCAGCTCGTTCTGCAGGTCATCGAGAAGGTTGACGACCTGCGCCTGGATCGACACGTCCAGCGCGGACACCGGCTCGTCGGCGACGATCAGCTTCGGCCGCAGCGCGAGCGCCCGCGCGATGCCGATGCGCTGGCGCTGCCCGCCAGAGAACTCGTGCGGGTACCGGTTGTAGTGCTCGGGGCTGAGCCCGACCAGTTCGAGCAGCTCCTGTACGGCCTTCTTGCGCCCCTGCGGGGTCGGGATGCCCTGGACCCGGAACGGCGAGCCGACGATCGCCCCGACCGTGTGCCGGGGATTCAGCGACGAGTACGGGTCCTGGAAGATCATCTGGATCTCCCGGCGCAGCGGTCGCATCGCGCCGCGGGACAGGTGCGCGATGTCGCGACCCTCGAAGAGGATCCGTCCGTCGCTGGGTTCGAGCAGCCGGGTGACCAGGCGGCCGGTCGTGGTCTTGCCGCAGCCGGACTCGCCGACCAGACCCAGCGTCTCACCGGCCCGGACGGCGAGGTCGATCCCGTCGACCGCGCGCACGGCACCGACCTTCCGCCGGAAGATCACGCCACGGGTGATCGGAAAGTGCTTCTGCAGGCCCGTCACTTCGAGGAGGTTGTCGGTCACGCTGTCTCCTGGTTCGCTCCGCGGCGCCGCCCGCAGGCACGGCCATCGCCACCCGCCACGCCCCGGCTCCGCCGGCGCGTCGCGCGGCTCAAACCGCGCCGCGGCGCCACTTCGCTCATGCTGTCTCCTCAAAGATGGGGGGCGATGTCTTCGGCGAAGATCCGGGTACGGACCGCGGCCGGCAGGTGGCAGGCGACCTGGTGCCCGTCGCCGACCAGCTCCGGTACCTCGGTGCGCGACGGGATGCCCTCCCGGCCGGCGTACGAGCAGCGCGGATGGAACGCGCAGCCGGTCGGCAGGTTGATCAGGCTCGGCGGGCTGCCCTGGATGGAGATCAGCCGCTCCCGGACGTCGCGGTCCAGCCGGGGCATCGAGCCGAGCAGCCCCCACGTGTACGGGTGCTCGGGCCGGCGGAACACCTCATCGGAGGTGCCGTACTCGACGCACCTGCCGCCGTACATGACGAGCAGGTCGTCGGCCAGCTCGGCGACCACGCCGAGGTCGTGGGTGATGATGATGACCGCCGAGCCGAACTCCACCTGCAGCTTGCGGATCAGGTCGAGGATCTGCGCCTGGACCGTCACGTCCAGCGCGGTCGTCGGCTCGTCGGCGATCAGCAGCTCGGGGTTGTTGACCAGCGCCATCGCGATCATCGCGCGCTGCCGCATGCCGCCCGAGAACTGGTGCGGGTAGTCGTCGACCCGGCGGTGCGGCTGCGGGATGCCGACCCGGCCGAGCATGTCGACCGCGTGCCGGCGGGCGGCCTTGCGCGACGCCCTGTTGTGTACCCGGTACGCCTCCGTGATCTGGTGCCCGACCGTGTAGAACGGGTGCATCGCGGCCAGCGGGTCCTGGAAGATCATCGCCATCTTCCGGCCGCGTAGCTTGCGGACGTACTCCCGTGGGGCCCCGATCAGCTCCTCGCCGTCGAGCCACACCTCGCCGCTGACCCGCGCGTTGCCGCCCCGGTGCAGGCCCAGGATGCCCAGGCTGGTCACGCTCTTGCCAGAGCCGGACTCGCCGACGATGCCCAGCGTCTGGCCGCGCTCCAGGCCGAACGAGAGCCCGTCGACGGCCTTGACCACCCCGTCGTCGGTCCGGAAGTGGATCTTGAGGTTGTTGACCTCCAGGAAGTCACTCATGACAGGCGCACCCGGGGGTCGATGACCGCGTAGAGCAGGTCCACGATCAGGTTGGCGAAGATGATGAAGAACGCGCCGACGAGCGTGACCCCGAGCACCTTGGGCAGGTCGTTGTTGTTGACCGCGTCGACCGCGTACTTGCCGATGCCGGGCAGGGAGTAGGTGCTCTCGGTGAGGATCGCGCCGCCGAGCAGCAGGCCCAGGTCGAGGCCGAAGATGGTCAGGATCGGGGTCAGCGCCGAGCGCAGCCCGTGCTTGAACACCACGGTGCGCTCGGGCAGCCCCTTGGCCCGCGCGGTGCGGATGTAGTCGTCGCCCATCGTCTCCAGCATCCCCGCCCGGGTCAGCCGGGCATACCCCGCGGCGTAAAGGAAGGCCAGCGTGATCCACGGCAGGATCAGATTGTGAGCCCACTGGAGCGGGTTGTCGGTGAAGGGCGAGTACGCACCCCCGGGCGCCGTCAAGCCCAGCTTGTACGAGAACAGTGACAGCGACAGCAGGCCGGTGAAGAAGATGGGCAGGGAGACGCCGGCCAACGCGACGCCCATCGCCGCCCGGTCGAAGACGCTGCCCTTGCGCAGCGCTGAGAGCACCCCGGTCGCCACGCCGGCGAACAGCCAGATCACCGCGCCACCGACGGCGAGCGACACGGTCACGGTCAGCCGGTCGGTCAGGTCCGGCCAGACCGGGTTCTGGGTGAGGAAGGAGTACCCGAAGCAGGGTGCCGGACAGTGCACCGTGAGTGGTCCGGTGTTGTAGTCGGCGCCGAGCACGAGCCCCTTGGCGAACCGGCCGTACTGCACCCACAACGGGTCGTGGAAGCCGAGCTTGTCGGCCATCAGGCGCAGTTGCTCCTGACCCGCCGACCGCCCGACGTACCGGGACGCGAGGTCCTCGGCGCTCGCGCCGGCGAGCCGGGGTACCAGAAAGAAGATCGCAAACGTAACCACGCTGACGACGAAGAGCATCAGCACCGCGGCGAGCAGGCGTCGGATGATGTATCTGATCACAGCGTTCGGCCGGGGTGGCCGGCGAGATCACCTCGCCGGCCACCGGTGGCCTTCACCTTCCCTCTGGTACGGGGGAACTATTTCACGCCCAGCCAGGCGTAGTCCTGGAACCCGCCGAGCCCGTCGTTGATGTAGACGTTGGTCAGTGTCGGCGGGCGGTAGACCAGGGCCTTGGCCCAGAGGCCCGGCAGAACCTCGGCCTCCTCCATGACCCGCTTGTCGATCTGCGCCCAGATCGCGTTACGCGGGTCGGCCTCAGCCGTGTTGAGCGCCTTGTCGATGAGCGCGTCGACCTCGGGGATCTTCACGCCGAGGTTGGTGTTGCCACCACCGGGACGGATCACCCGGCTGTCCACGAGCTGCGCCAGGAAGCCGTAGCCGTCCGGCCAGTCCGCGCCCCAGCCGTAGATCATGATGCCGAGCCGGTTGTTCTTGGCGAAGTCGGGCTTGCCGGCGTACAGCTTGCCGTAGTCGCCCTGCGGGAACCCCTTGAGCGTGAGCTTGATCCCGATCTTGGCGAGCGCCTGCTGCATCGACTCGGCGGTGGCCTTCTCCTTCGGCCGCTCGTTCCGGTACGAGACGTTGATCTCGAACCCGTTGGGCTGACCGCACTCCTGCAGCTCCTTCTTGGCCGACTCGATGTCACCGTTCGGCTTGGACGCGAAGTTGTACAGGTCGGTCTTCTGCGCGCCGGGGATCTGCGGGGGCAGCAGGTTGGTGGCGATGTCGCCGCCGGTCTGCCCGCCGTAGGCGCGCTGGTAGCCCTCGTGGTCGACGCCGTACTCGATCGCCTTACGGCAGTGGATGTTGTTCAGCGGGGCGACATCGGGGTTGATGACCGCGAACCACAGCCGGGCGATGGACGCCAGGTCGGTGTTCTTCTTCAGGTTCGCGTCGGCCAGGATCTTGCCCTGGGTGGACGTCTGGACGCCGGTGCCTTCGATGGCGACGTCGAGGTTGCCGGACAGCAGCCGGTTGTCGATGTCCTCGGCGTTGACGTTGAGCGCGACCTCGATCTTGTCCGGCAGCGCCTTACGGTTCGGGTCGGTGGCCGGGTCCCAGTTCGGGTTGCGGACCAACGTGAAGTTCTTGCCGAGGTTGTTGGTCTCGAACATGTACGGGCCGCTGGAGACCACGTGCTCCTTGTACTTCGACCCGGTGTCCTTCGCCCGCGGTACCGGGATGGTCGACGGCAGCATGGCGAAGTAGTCGAAGCCGCCGAACGCCGCCTTGAGGTGGAAGATGATCGTCTGGTCGTCCGGTGTCTCGATCGCCTTCAGGCCCAGCTTGTCCGGGCTGGTGTCCTTGTACGGGCTGGTATACCCCTGCAGGTCCAGGAAGTCGTTGTAGTACGTCGGCCCGTTGACGAAGACGTCCTTGTCCAGCGACCGCTCGACCGCGTACTTGACGTCCTTCGAGGTGATCGTGCTGCCGTCCTCGAACTTGACGCCCTTGCGGATCTTGTAGGTCCACGTCTTGTTGTCGTCACTGTGCTTGCCCAGGGACTCGGCGAGGTCCGGGATCAGCTTCGTGCCCTCCGGGCCCGGCTTCGGGGCGAACATCACCAGCGAGCGCCCGTACAGCCGGATGAAGTCCCAGGAGTACCCGTAGTACGTGTCGGCCGGGTCCAGGGAGTCCCAGTCGCCGCTGTGGCCGAACCGGAGCGTGCCGCCCTTCTTGTCGGACGGGTTGTAGACCTTGCCGATGCCGGCGTTGGCCTCGGGCTGGGCGGCACCCCCGCTCTTGTTCGGGGTCGGATTGTTGCTGCCGCAGGCGGTCATGACCAGGGCGATCACCGTGCCCGCGGCGACCGCTGCTACAGCGGTTCTTTTCCTCATCTGTAGACACACCCCTTCGTGTGGTTGAGCCCCGGCCACTCGCGTGGCCGGGTTGTTATCGCGCCCGTGGATCCAGCGCATCGCGGAGGCCGTCACCGAAGAGGTTGAACGCGAGCACGGTGACGAAGATGGCCAAGCCGGGGAAGAGCATGAAGTACGGGTCGATCTGGTAAATGCGTGAGGCGTCGGTCAGCATGGCGCCCCAGCTCGCCGTCGGCGGCCGGACGCCCACGCCCAGGAAGGACAGGGCGGCCTCGAACAGGATGTTGGTCGGGATGAGCAGAGTCGTATAGATGAGGATCGGGGCGACCAGGTTGGGGAGCAGTTCGCGGACGACGATGTAGGTACCCCGCGCGCCGAGACTGCGCGCCGCGTCCACGAACTCGCGCTCCCGCAACGACAGCGTCTGCCCCCGGATGATCCGGCCGATGTACGGCCAGCTGAAGAAGCCGATGATGAAGATCAGCAGGGCCAACCGGAGGTTGTCGCCGGAGAGCCCGAACGCCCGGTCCGGAATGACCCCCACGAGCGCGATCGCGAACAGCAGCAGGGGGAACGCCAGGAACACGTCCATCAGCCGGCTGATCACCGTGTCCACCCAGCCGCCGAAGTACCCGGAGATGACCCCCATGATCACCCCGATGACCATCGACAGCGCGGTGGCGAGGAACGCGATGAGCAGGGATACCCGGGAGCCGTAGACGATCCGGCTGAACAGGTCGCGCCCGTTGCCCGGTTCCAGCCCGAAAAGGAAGTCCTTGTTGATACCGCCGAACTTCCCAGTCGGGATGCCGAGATCGGGGTCGATCAGCTTCTGGTGGAACTCGTTGGGCGGGTGCCCGAGCAGGTCGACGATCCACGGCGCGAACACCGCGACCAGGATCAGGAAGATGACCACGGCACCGCCGGCCATGGCCACCTTGTCGCGCTTGAGGCGGGTCCAGGCGATCTGGCCGAGAGAGCGGCCTTCGATGGCCTTGGGCTGGGACGGGGTGATCTGCTCTTCGGCGATGAGCGTGGTGGTATCGCCCGATACCGGCTCAGGTCCCATGACCATGAACGGCCCGCCCTTCTCCGGCCGCCGCACGGCACGCCGCAGCAGACCGGTTCAGCAATCGCCGCAGCCAGCCTGGCCCGGGCCCGTGGCGGTCGCCAACCGATCGGTCGTCTTCCGCGTGGACTCCCGCGCCCTGCCCGCGGGTTCTGCCACCGACAGGTACGCTCCGCCGACCGGTGGGCTTCACCGCTCGGTGGACTGAAGCCTTCTTGTCGGGGCCAGGAGGCGTCAAGACCAGGGCGGGCCCGTAACCAACTTCGCGCCAGCTTGTGACGCAGATGTGACCTGCTGAACGTTGCGCGTCACACGGCGCGGCGTCCCTCGAAGGCCCGGCCGAGCGTGATCTCGTCGGCGTACTCCAGGTCGCCGCCGACCGGCAGGCCGCTGGCCAGCCGGGTCACGGCGATACCCATCGGCTTGACCAGCAACGCCAGGTAGGTCGCGGTCGCCTCGCCCTCGGTGTTGGGATCGGTGGCGAGGATCAGCTCCTTGACGGTACCGGCGGCCAGCCGCGCCATCAGCTCCCGGATGCGCAGGTTGTCCGGCCCGATCCCCTCCAGGGGGTTGATCGCGCCGCCCAGGACGTGGTACCGGCCCCGGAACTCGCCGGTACGCTCGATCGCCACCACGTCCTTGGGCTCCTCGACCACGCACAGCACGTCGTGGGCCCGCCGGGGATCGCGGCAGATGCGGCACTGCTCCGACTCGGCCACGTTGAAGCACGTGGTGCAGAACCGGACCAGCTCCTTGACCCGTTGCAGCGCCGTCGCCAGCCGCTTCACGTCGGCCGGGTCGGCGGACAGCACATGGAACGCGATCCGCTGCGCGCTCTTCGGGCCGACGCCCGGGAGCCGACCCAGCTCGTCGATCAGGTCCTGGATGGCGCCTTCGTACATGAGCTAGAAGCCGGGCAGGCCCAGCCCGCCGCCGATGCCGCCGAGCCCGGCGGTCAGCGGCCCCATCTTCTGCTCGGTCAGGTCCCGTACCGCCTCGGTGGCGTTGTGGAACGCCGCCAGCACCAGGTCTTCCAGCGTCTCGACGTCGTCGGGGTCGACCGCCTTCGGGTCGATCCGCACCGCCGTCACCTCGCCGGTGCCCTTGATCGTGACCGTGACCAGCCCGCCGCCCGCGGTGCCGGTGAGCTCCGCCTCGGCCAGTTCGGCCTGAGCCTCGGCCATCTGCTGCTGCATCTTCTGCGCCTGCTTCATGAGCTGCTGCAGGTTGGGCTGTCCACCCGGCCGCACGATCCGCTCCTCTACCTCGAAGGACTTGCCCGCCAGCCTACCGGTTGTCCAGTTCGCCGATCTTCTCCGCGCCGAGGGCCTGGGCGAGCAGGTGCAACGCCTGCTGCTCGCTGGTCTGCCGGGCGGTCTGCTCGTCGACGACCTCGTCATCGTCGGGGTCGAACTCGTCGTCGACCGGCGCCGGCGGTCGCGGCTCGGCGCGGGCCGGCGGGGAGGGGGCCGGGCCACCGAGGGTCGCCGTGGCCGGCCAGCCGCCCTCCTCGCGCGACTCGGCCGTCCGCGGAGCCGGGGGTACCGGCGGAGGCGGCGCGACCGCCGGAGTCCCCCCGCTCGGACCCGCCCCGCTGACCTCGCAGCGCACCTGCCACTTCGCGCCGGGCGCGGGCGGCCCGAGCACCTCGAACACCGCCTCGAGCAGCAGGTCGGGCGCGTTGGTCAGCATGTTGGCGTGCACCAGGTGCTTGAACATCAGCACGAGGGTGTCACCGTCGACGTCGCGTACCGTCGCCTCCCGCGCCACGGCCGCGGCGGCGCGGCGCTTGCGCCCGACGTACCCGAGGATCTCGTCCCACACCCGGCGGACGGCGGCGGCGTCCAGCGCACCGGGCTGCTTCGGCGCCTCTGTGGCGGCCGTTGGCGCCGGCTCCGCCGGCGGGGGTTTGCCGGCCGGCGCGGGCTGGGCGACCGGCGCGGGCTGGGCGGCCGCCGGCTTCGACGGTCCGGGCTTCGGCGGCTCGGACTTCGACGGCCCGGGCTGGGCGGCGGGCTTGGGCGGCTCGGGCCTGGCGGCGGGCTTCGGCGGCTCGGGCCTGGCCGGCGGCGTTTCCTCGGATCTTGGACGCTCGTGCCCCCTGGCGGAGGTGCCGGCGTCCAAGATCTCGTGATCCGCGGCGGGCGCGGTGACCGACAGCCGCCGCTCCATGCGCTCCAACCGCTGTAGCAGCGCACCGGTCGAGTCGTCCGCCCCGGGCAGCAGCATCCGCGCGCTGATCAGCTCCAACAGCAGCCGGGGCGCCGTGGTGCCGCGCATCTCGGTCAACCCGTCGTGGACCAGGTCGGCCATCCGGGACAGCGTCGCCCGCCCGAACCGCTCCGCCTGCGCCACCATCCGGGCCAGCTCGTCGTCGGGCGCGTCGAGCAGCCCCTTGCTCCCCGCGTCGGGTACCTGCTGGAGCACGATCAGGTCGCGCAGCCGCGCGAGCAGGTCGCTGGCGAACCGACGCGGATCGTGCCCGGCCTCGGCGACCCGGTCGACCGTCGTGAACACGGTCGCCCCGTCCCCGGCCGCCAGCGCGTCCACCATCTCGTCGATGAGCGCGACGTCGGTCACCCCGAGCAGCCCCACCGCCCGGGAATAGGTCACCCCTTCGTCCCCGGCGCCGGCGATGAGCTGGTCGAGCACCGACAGGCTGTCCCGGACCGACCCGCCGCCGGCCCGGACCACGAGCGGGAACACGGCCGGCTCGACCCGTACCCCCTCCCGCTCGCACAACTGCTCCAGGTAGGGCCGCAGCGTGCCCGGCGGGATCAGCCGGAACGGGTAGTGGTGCGTGCGCGACTTGATCGTGCCGAGCACCTTCTCCGGCTCGGTCGTCGCGAACACGAACTTGACGTAGTCGGGCGGCTCCTCAACGAGCTTGAGCAGCGCGTTGAACCCGGCCGACGAGACCATGTGGGCCTCGTCGATCACGTACACCTTGAACCGGCTGCCCACCGGCGCGAAGATCGCCCGCTCGCGCAGGTCACGGGCGTCGTCGACGCCACCGTGCGAGGCCGCGTCGATCTCGATCACGTCGATCGACCCGGGACCGTCGGGCGCCAGCGCTACGCACGAGTCGCACTCGCCGCACGGCTCCGGCGTCGGCCCCTTCGCGCAGTTGAGCGACCGGGCCAGGATCCGGGCGCTGCTGGTCTTGCCGCAGCCGCGCGGCCCCGAGAACAGGTAGGCATGGTTGAACCGCCCGCTACGCAGTGCCTGCATCAGCGGCTCGGTAACGTGCTCCTGCCCGATGACCTCGGCAAACGCGCGCGGCCGGTACTTGCGGTACAGCGCCAGTGCCACGCGTACAAGCTACCCTTCGGGTCTGACGGGAAGGGCCCCCCGTGCACCCGTCAGAGCCCGCTTATCCTTGCTGCCTTCCGGCCCTGGGGAGGTTCACAGGTTGTACGCCGCACGAGGGGCTCCGGCTACTGTACCCGCTCGTGCCCGGGCGGCGGACTTCGGTATCCTCGTCGGCGGAGGATTCGCCTAGAGGCCTAGGGCGCACGCTTGGAAAGCGTGTTGGGTTAACACCCTCACGAGTTCGAATCTCGTATCCTCCGCCAGCCCGACCAGGCAAAACGCCGGCCGGCGCCAGATGGGGGACCGGCCGGTTTCGATCTTGTGGTCTCAGTTTCGGTCTCAGTTGCCCACCGAAGACATGGAAGGTACGCAGCAGGCTGGTGGGGTTCATCCGCGCCGGCTCCCGCTCGACGTCGACGTCGAGTGCCACGAGGATCAGATGCCGAGCTCGTCCAACGCACGGTCCCTCGCTTAGGTCACTTAGGTTTGTTTCACCTAGTATCATCAAGCCGTGAACAACGGCCCCGTTCGGATCACACAGCCGTTGCTGGACGTCCTCGACGTTCTGTTGGCTGCAGACGGACATGAGCTGCACGGCTGGGCGATCATGAAGACCACCAACCGCGCAGGTCCAACCGTCTACAAGATTCTGGAGCGGCTCAGCGAGGCCGGGTTGGTTGTAGCACGGTGGGAAGAGCTGGACCCGACAGCGAACCGTCCTAGGCGCCGCTTCTACAGACTGACACCCAACGGTGTGATTCGCGCTCAGGAGATCCTCGCCGGGAAAAGGCCAGACTCCGGTCCCCGGCGTTTCCGTTTGGCGATCAGCGGGGGCGACGCTTGAAATCCTGGGAGATCATCCTTTCTTTCCTGCTGGGCCTAGTCGTGAACGAAGCGTGCGACGTGTCTCCGTGGCTTGCGCGACGGATCATCGTGTTGGCTGCGAGGCACTGGTCCTCCGATAAGGCATCGGCGGACGCCTACGCGGAAGAGTGGCTTGCGATCATTCATGAGCGGCCCGGCAAGATATTCAAGCTGGCCACCGCGCTCAGCTTCGCCGGAGGAGCCCTCTGTAGAAATTTGAGCGTCAAGGTGAGTCGTCGGCTCGGCCGATTCCAACGAACATGGTTGGCCATAGACCATCTGGCACGCAAGGCACTCGTCCTGTCGTTTCTCTTCGCTCTGTCCGCCATGGCGGTAGGAGGCACCAGTGGCCTGGTAGCCCTCTGGCTCTATCTGATTTCGGCACAGATGGCCTTGACGGGCATCGCGTTCATTCTCGATGGCCTCCGAGTATCGACCCGGCTTAACTCGAAATGGCGTAGGTGATGGACGAGTTACGCGCCGGGACGGCCCAAGCGGACCGACCCGGCGTTACCTCGATGCCTTCGATTAAGCCGCCACTGGTCAGCCGGTCGAGCATGGTCTCGGTCCACACCTTCGGCTCGTTCGGCGCGACCACGGCCAGGATGTCGTCAAGCAGGGTGTCCCGCCGGGCCGTGGCAGTGGTGTCCGGCTCGGCCTGGCCGGCGGCGTACCCGGTCAACAGCCCGGCGTTGACCCGTGCCGCGCGGGCGCGCAGGGCGATCCGCTCGGCGGCCGGTCCGTCGACGTAGACGGTGCCGACGATGTGGGCGTCGGCGCCTTCGCCGACGAAGTACCCGGTTCCCTTGTCCTGCCAGGAGAACATCGTGGCGCGTACGCCCTGCTTGTACTTGGAGGTGCCGAGCACCATGTCGTTCTCGGTCTGGCCCATCACCTTGAGGCAGTACCGGACCGACGCGTTGGCGCTGATCCCGGTGGGCAGGGACTTCGCGTCCGGGCGCTGGGTGGCCAGGATCAACACGATGCCCAGCGCCGGGCCGCGCTTCACGAGGTCGGTGCAGATGGCCTCGAACTCTTTGCCGTACTCCGGGTGCTCGAACCACACCTGGCACTCGTCGACGCCGATGACGATCGGGTGCAGGCGGAGCGCCTTCTTGCTAGCCAGTTCGGGCGTGACCTTGTTCTCCGGGCACAGGTCCCGGGGCAGGTCCCGGATCACCTTGGCCCGGCGGCGCAGCTCGTCGCGCAGCTCCCGCATCGCGGAGATGGCGTACTCGATGTCCTCCTCCTCGTCCCCGGCGCGGTACCGATGCGCGACCTGGCCCAGCGCGGACAGGTCCCCGGTGCCCTTGAGGTCGTAGGCGTGGACCTCGGCGCGCGGGTCCAGGGCGGCGATGAGCAGCGCCAGGCGTAGCGCGAACGTCTTGCCCATCCGGGGAATCGACCCGATCACCATGGCGATGAACATCAGGGTCAGGTGCTCCCAGCGGCCCCGCTGGTCGGTGCCGAACGGCTGCGGCTTGAACAGGTCCACGGTGCCGGACTTGAGCAGCGGCCAGGTCGGGCGCTTGGCCTTGGACATGTCCTCGTCGCCGACCCACAGCACCAACCGTCCAGGGTGGACAGAGGCGTTGCCTTCGGGCCACACGCAACCCAGCGGGCGGGCCAGGCCGGCGGCCAGCTTCTCGCGCCGTTCGATGACCTCGGTGGCGGTGACGCCGTACGGCAGCTCGACATCGGCCCGCCAGCCCGGTCCGTCCCGGGTGATCGGCGCGGGGAACGTGATGGCCTTCGGGTTCTTGGCGAGGGCCTGCGTGATGCCGGCGATGCCGAGGACTGACAGGGCCCGGGTTACCACGTCGGAGGTCAGCCGCGCGACGCGGGGCACGATGACGGCGGTGTCCAACAGGGGCCGGTCCGCCGGGCGCCCGAGGATCCCGAGGATGGCCACGAGCAACGCCAGCCCGGCGTAGCGCGGCGCTGGCGGGCACAGCGCCAGCACTGTCCCCATGACCAGCACGGCGCCGAGGATGCCCACGGCCACCATGCCGCGCCACCGCACGCGCCGGTCCCGCTGCCGGGACAGTTTGAGGTACGTTTCGGGGTCCTGCTGCCGGACGGTGTGCTGTCGTACCGGCTCGCCCTCCAGGTCGAACACCCACCGGGTGAACGTCCAGACCACGCGGCCGGCGCCGACCGGCGAGCGCAAGGCGAGCTTCGCGGCGTACTTGGGGCTGCGGGTGACGTGGTACGCGCTGGTGTGCGCGGCGTACCCGGCCGCCCAGCGCGTCGTGTCGCGGAGCTGCGTCCAGGAGCGCACCCATGCGGGGGACGAGCGGACGGCGTTGGCTGGCCCGCAGCCCGGCGATCGTGACCGGGGCCGGGCGCTGAGCCTCGGGTGAGTCGACCGGGAGCGCGGCGGCCTGGTCGTCGAGGTTGGCCCAGTCACGCCGGGCGCGCTCGGTGTCCAAGTCGACCACTTCGGCCTCGTACTGCTGCCAGTCGAAGCCGTTGCTGTCGTTGTTGCTGGTCATCTTGCGGTTCCTCCGTGGGGAGTGGCTTCGGGTTCAGGGGGTGGACTCCCTGCCAGGCCGCGCTGTTGTACGGCTGGGCCTCGCGAGCCGCCGTCGCGGCGATGCTCGGGCAGTAGCCGCAGGTACCGGCGTCGTGGCAGGTGCATGCGCGCGGGCGCTTAGGCTTGGGCATCGGGTCGTACCTCCGGGTCCGGCTCGGGCCGGGGCGCGGCTGGGTTCCTAGGCCGTGAGGCCGCGCCCCGGGCGCTGCTACTTGGGGGATTCGGTGCGGCGTGTCCTGCGGGGTGTTGTGATGTCGGTGGCGGCGAGGGCGCGGGCGGCGGCGTGGATAACCCGCCGGAGGTCTTCCTCGGTCAGCTCTGCCGGCTCGGCAGGCAGTTTCCGATCGGTCTTCCCGGCGACGTAGCGGATAGCGGCGAGAGCGATCGCGCTCCGGGTGGTCATCGCTGTACTCCGTTCCTGTTTAGGCGGCGAGCGGCGGGTCGGACGGGTTGGCCGGCGACGGCGGCGTGTTGAGGTGCCGGCGGATCGTGCGGTCGGTCACGCCGAGCCGGCGGGCGATGTCCGTCGTTGGCATGTCGGGGTGACGCTCGCGCAGCCGGCGGGCTGCGGTCGCGGTGTCCGGCTTGCTAGGCCGGCGCGATGTCCGCTTGGGTATCCTCCGCGTGTCCGGGCTGATGTCCGGGATCGTGTCCGCCGGTCTGTCCGTGGCGGTGTCCGGTGGCTGAGTCGTCTCGGCGGGCGTGAGTACAGCGACCGTGGCGGGTACGGGTGCTGGCCGGCGGGCTCCGGTGGCGATCAGTGCACCGGTGGCCATGACCATCAGTCCGTCAACGGCCAGGGGCCCGATGCTGCTGGTCAGACCGTCTTCGTGGTAGAAGGCGAGCAGGCCGGACAGGTGCCGGTACGAGACCCCGGCGGCGACCAGCGCCACCGGCAGCAGGCCGAGGTAGCGGACGGCGATCCAACGCCGGCCGGCTGGCCAGGCGGTACGGGCCAGGATCTCCACCGCGACGAACAGTGCCAGCGGCCAGAACACTGCACCGACGACGGCGCCGGTCTGCGGGTGCCAGCGTGCAGGGTCGGCGGCGCCGGGCGGTGGCACGTAGGAGTGCGCGACGTTCGCGGCGATCGAGACCGCCCCGCCGAGCACGCCTCCGGTGTACGCCCAGCTCCGGCCGTGGATGCGGGTTGATCTGCTCACCGGTTGTCCTCCCAGCGGCCCAGCGCGAACCCCTGCACCTGGCCGGCGTTCGGATCGGGTTGGGGGTCTTCCCGCTCGTAGCTCCAGCCGTCCGCCGGTGGACGGTTCGGCTCGTCGGCGTACAGGAACCGGAACAGCGCGAGCTGGAGGTTCACGAGGTCGACACCGGCGCCCTCGTACCGGGTGGTGATGTCTGGATAGCCGTGCTCGGCGAGCAGCTTGGCGACGGCATAGGTCAGGCCGAACGTGAACCGGCTGTCCTCGGCCTGACGAGGGAGCGGGTAGTGGCCGATCACCGGGCACCGTCCCCTCGGTGCAGGCGCAGGCCGAGAGCGGCGGCGTGCGCGCGGGCGGCCCGCCGTACCGCCGACATGGCCTCGACCTTGCTCGCGACCTGGAGCCGGGCCAACTCGCCCCCGGCCGGCCGGTCCCGGACCTCCCAGCCCTCGCCGCGCCCGAGCGGCGAAGCGTCGGCCAGCACGTACGACGCCCAGCCGTTGACGTACTCGTCAGCGCCGATGAACGCGACGACACCCCGCTGGGTGGACTCGACGCGCACGGTTGGCTTGAGGAGCGTCCATGCGGCGCGTAGGCCGGGCAGCTCGCGGTGCCGGGGCAGGGACCAGGAGTACGCCGGGCCGGTCCGGTCGGTGAACACCCGGACCAGCCACGTCGCGTCGTCGAGCTTGGCGACGGTCTCCCAGCGGCCGGCCGGCGTGAACAACTGGTCGCCGACCGCCAGCTCGTCTACCCGGATCACGCGGCCCGCCCCTCCGGCCCGGCCGGGAGGGTGCGCCGGCCGTCGTTTGCGCGCAGGTGAGCGGCGAGATAGGCCAGGGTCTCGCGGATGACCCGCTGCTCAGCCCGGCGCAGCCGGTGCCGGTCCAGCTCGCTCGCCTTGCCCTGGACGCACCAGAGATGGACCTGGATGTCGGTGAGAGCCAGCTCGGCCTCGATCAGCGGCCACTCTCGTTCGATCGCGGCCAGGTCAGCGGCTGTCGGCTCCTGGTCGAGATCGTGAGACCGGTGCGTTGCCACACCTTCCTCCTCAACTTGGTGGACCTGGCTAGTCAGGTCGGATGCAGGAGACGCTAGCCCTACATGGCTAGTCAGGTCAAGAGCCAAACGGCGAGTTCCCTAACTTGGCTAGTCAGACGTACGCTATGGGTAACCGAGAACCGCGAGACGGGGAGTGAGACGGTGGAGCCCGAGCGAGACCTGGATTTCCTGGGCGAGTTGGACCCGGATGACCCGAAACAGGCGTCGCAGCAGATCGCGAACAAGCTGCGGGCAGCGATCCTCACCCGCAAGCTCGCGCCGGGCGATCGGCTGCCGTCCCAGCCGGAACTCTCGACCCGGTACGGGGTGGCCAGGGAGACGGTCAAACGTGCCCTGGAAATCCTGCGCGCTGAACGGCTGATCGTCACCCGCCAGGGCAGCGGCGCGTTCGTCCGCGCCCAGACTCAGCGGCCGGTGGAGCTGCGCCCGCACATCGAGGCCGCGTTCGAGCGGCCCCACGTCTCCATCGACTTCGCCGGGTTCTCCGGGGAGACCCTGCGCGACGCCCTGGCCGAAGTGCTCGACAAGGTACGCGTCGGCCGGCTCGCCCCGGAGACCATCGCGGTACGGCTCATGCTCTCCGACATGTCCGCACCCATGGCGCTGCCGGCCCGCGCCGAAACCCAGGCCGATGACCCGGCCGTCCGAGCGCGCGCCGAACGGATCACCCGCCGGGCGGCCGAGGGCATCATCGACCAGGTACGCGAACTCGGCGAGCTTGGCCTGGTCCGATCCGCCGATGCGGCGGTCCGGGTCCACGGCATCGCGCCGACGTTCAAGCTCTACCTGCTCAACAACGAAGAGGCGTTCTTCGGCTTCTACCCGGCGATTGAGCGGACCGTGACCATCGGCGGGGAACCGGTCGCCATCTACGACCTGATGGGCAAGGACGTGCCCCTGTTCCACTACGCCGTCAGCGACGATGACACTGCCGCCGGTACCCAGTTCGTCGAGGCGTCCCGGGCCTGGTTCGACTCGGTGTGGAACAGCATTGCCCGGGAGTACAAGTCATGACACTCGACGACGAGGGCCGCCTGGCCGAACTGCTCGCCGGTACCGGCCCCCTACTGCTGGACTTCGACGGACCGGTGTGCAGCATCTTCGCCGGGTACCCGGCCCACGAGGTCGCTGCGGACCTGCGCGAAGTGTTGGAAAGCAACGGGATCCGCGTACCTGGCACGATGGCAGCCGAGTCGGATCCTCTGGAAGTCCTGCGGTGGACTGGGCAGCTCGGCGACGCACACCTGACCCGAGTCGTCGAGGATGCGTTGTGCGCGGCAGAGCTGCGCGCGGCACGGTCGGCCGAACCGACCCCGTACGCACGGGAGGTCATCGTGGCAGCCCGAGAGGCAGGGAAACCGGTCGCCGTAGTCAGCAACAACTCGCCCGGCGCCGTCGTCGAGTACCTGGAGCTTCATCGGTTGTCAGTGCACGTGCCCACCGTGATCGGCCGGGCCTACGCCCAGCCGGAACTGATGAAGCCGAACCCGGACCCGATCCGCCGAGGCGTGTCGGCCCTCGGCGCCGAGCCGGGGGACTGCTTGCTGATAGGCGACTCCCTGGCCGATCTCACAGCGGCTCACGCCGCGAAGGTCAAGGTCATCGGGTACGCCAACCGGGCGGAGAAGGCCGAGTCGTTCGCGGCAGCGGGGGCTGACGCCGTGGTCACCAGCCTGAGCGAGATCGCCACGTCCCTGGCCCGGCTCGCCAGGGGGGAGATATGAGCGGCCTCGCCTCGCCCTCCTGTCGGCGGAGGTCGCGGCCCGCCGTGCGCGCCCGGTGGCCGGGCATCGGCGCCCGATGGTGTGAGCAGGCAGAACGCGAACTGGTGGAGCTGTGCGAGCACTACGACGCCCGTCCGGTCGCCGGCATGCGCTCCCCGTATGGGCTCGTCGTAGAGGTGATGGCCGGCGGGCAGCCTCTCGTGTTCCGAGGAAGCCCCGACCCAGCGGGGGTCAACCAAGGCCGGGTGGCGACGGCGCTGGCTGATCTCGGCGTCGGCCCGACCGTACACGCATTCATCGAGACCGCTACCGGGACGTGGACCGTCACTGACCGGATCTATCCCGGTACGCCGATCGGCGACATGAACCCGACCACGATCGACTTCAGAAAGGTGTGCGCGATGCTGCGCCCGCTCGTCGGCCAGCCCGCCCCAGCATCTGACATGCCCACCCTGACCGGCTGGCTCCGAAGCCGTTCAACCGACGACGCCTTGAATGACCTCGCCCGGGAAGTCGGTGTGGACCGCAATCGAGTCGGTAGGTGGGTCGCCGTTGCGAGTACAGCCCGGGTGTAGGCCAGTACCCGACGGTTCACGCCGACTCGTCCGTCGTACCCTGGCCACGGGCGGCGACGTACGACCCCTGCTCTGCCGGTATCCCATGGGGTTGCGCCGGCCGAGGCTCCGGGGTTGCCGCCGAAGGTCTGGAGCCCGGGATGTGCTCTTGAGCGAAAGATGGACCGAGATCCGCCATGATTGCCCTGAGGAGTACGACTGATCGGAGGCACAACGGTGAGTTCGAACGTCGACGCAGACTCCGGCGTCCGACTGGTGTACAAAAATGACCCGATCGTCGAAGCGATCGTGGAGTTGGCCTTCGTCCCCGATCGAGAATGGAATATAACCATTCCAGGTCGACTTTACGACCGCCTCCAAGACGAGTACCCAGACCCGCCAAAGCAGCGCGAAATCGTCGAGGCCGGCTTGGCCAGCGACAACGACGGCGTCGGGACATTCACGCTCAACCGGAAGGGGGCAAGGGTTGTCTTTGGAGCCGGCAACAAGCTGCTGATGGTTGGCCCTGATGTCATTAGCCTACACAGTCTAAAGCCGTATGAAGGCTGGGGCAACTTCCTTCCCAGGGTCGCGAAGGCGATTGATTCGTATGTCGCCGTTGCTCAGCCAAAGAGCATAGCTAAGATCAGCCTGCGGTACATCAACCGCGTAAACATACCGAAGGAACAATTCAGTCTCACTGAATACTTCACCATTACACAAGCGCTTCCAGACGCTTTCCCTACCCAGATGACATCCTTTGTCGACCGCATGGAGCTGGCATACGAGGACATCCCCGCGCAGATCGCATTTACGTGGGCCACAACTAAGCCGGCACAGGAGGGGCAAAGCTCTTTCGTGCTCGATTTCGATCTACACTGGATAGAAGAATGTGATATTCGAGATGCGATTGACCATCTCAAGGATCTTCGCCGGCGCCAAAGAGCGGCCTTTGAATCCGTCATCAATGAGGAGCTAAGGAGGATCTTTAATGCTGATTAGAGACCGCAAGGCTCCTCGGAGTCGTCAGCGGATGATCAGAACTAGTAGGACTAGCCGCTTGGTTCTGCCATCTAGCGACGACGGCGCATTCTTGTCCTCCCCAACCCGGCCATCTAAGACATCCTCAATCGAAGAAATCCTAGGCCGAGTACGAGGGCTTAGTCCAGAATCCCAGGGTACCGAGCTCGCACGGGCTCAATGGCTAGTCTCCAACGTGGCGACTCACTCAGTCGCTCTGGAGTTGCTGTTCGCCTACCTCTTGGATGTCGGCCAAGAAGAGCCCCGCTGGTCTACCTCCGATGACATAGAGGTTGAGGCGCCCCCACTCATGCCGCCGATACTTACGAGGCAGGTCAGGGTTCGCGTGCTTGGCCGCCAGCGAGTTGAACCCAAGACGCAGATACCACCGATGGATCTCCTACCTCCGCCAGGAGACTGACTCAATGACGGACGCTGACTGGTTCGATGTGTGTACGGGACCTGATCTTATGCAGGGGGACATCCTACTGGGGTGTGGGGTTTTGAGGCCCCGTCAAGCCGAGGGCGCGTCAGGGCCGACCGATATCGAGGCGTACATTGACGTGGTTGACGTGATCATCGTAACTCAGTCGTGTGACCTCGAACAAGGCAAGGTCGACAACGTATTGCTGGCTAAGGTTGACAGTTACGATTCAATCGTTGCACAAAGCGTACGCGAACAAAGAAACGATCATATCGGCAAAGCGGGGAAGAAGTTTCGCGAAAACTGCATTCGTAACAATTTTCCGAACTATTCTCTCCTAAAGGCGTTTGCTGGAACTCCGCCTCTTCCGTGGTCGCTTGTCGACTTCCGCGCTCTCTACATACTGCCAAAAGGTATCGCGGCTGAGCATGCTCTTAAGGTAGGCGACCGATTGAGGCTTCGATCACCGTACCGCGAGCACCTTTCGCAAGCTTTCGCCCGCTACATAATGCGAGTCGGTCTGCCTACAGGAGCGACGGAGTTTGAAGGGTACGTTTCGCCGTCACTGCCAGGATGAGAACAGCGAATCTCAGAAGGAGGCGCGCGGTCTTGTGCGGCGCCCCGAGGTTCTGCTCTTGTGCGCCGCAGGCCGGTGCGAGCGACAGGCCGGAAGGTCCAGAACGTGGTGGCTGAGCTGGCGGGTGACCCGACGGCCGGTCTCAGTTCTGGTCTCATTCGCTGGCGTACGGGGTGGTCTGGCGAGGTCCGGCATAGCCCCCGCGCCCAGGTCATGCACGGTGCCGGCCGGCGCCGGACACCGGTACACAGACTTGGAAAGCGTGTTGGGTTAACACCCTCACGAGTTCGAATCTCGTATCCTCCGCTCGTCTGAGCAGGCCATGCCCAGGCCGGCACTCGTATGGGATGGCCCCGCGTCGATCTTGTAGTCCCAGGTCCAGTATCGGTCGACCCGCTCAGGCGGCTAAGATCCACAGTCCTGGCCTCCAGTCATCGAGCAGGGTGCCATGGGTGTGCGTCACGTCATCGCCGCGGGGCGTCCGGCAGGTTGCCGTCCCACTTCGGCAGCGCCTCGTTGAACATGGCCAGCAGCGTTGGCAGCACCTGGTCACGGGCACCGAATCACGGACAGGGCATCGACCAACGCCCACACCTTGCGGTGGAAGTCGGCATCCGCTTCATCGTCCACCACGAAGCGGAAGGTTTCAACCTTCATGCTGCACACCGCCGCTGGGGGCAAGGCATCGCTACCGTCATCCCCTCAAGCCAGCCGGCTGCACCACTATCAAGAGGCGCCCGAGATGCTGCGCCATGCCGGGACCCATCACCACCGCGCACAGCTCGCCTTCGTCGTCGCTCAGCGCCAAGTGCACCGACGGCACCGCCGACAGCCGGTAGCCGGAGGTCGGCGTGCCCTGGGCGAGGGGTTGACGGCAACGGCCAACGGGTTCGGTGGTACGGGGCGCAGTGAGGGAAGATTCTGCCGTGGCTCGCTTCACTCCGCCGACACCGCGGTCCCGCCGCCTCGGGCGTGAACTGCGAAAGCTGCGCGAAACCAGAGCCATGAACATGGAAGCCGCCGCGGACCTGCTCAATTGCTCTACGTCACGGATCAGTCGGATCGAATCCGGCGAGATCAAGCCACGTACAGGCGACGTGATGGAGCTGCTGGTCGCCTACGATGTGCCGCTGGACAGCGACGAAGGCCGCGCCCTGCTGGCCCTGGCGCGGGAGCTGCGGCAGTCGGGATGGTGGCAACGGCTTGGCGCCCTGTCTGGCCGATATGCCACGTTCATCGCCTACGAAGCCGAAGCCGTCGAACTGCGCAACTACGAGCCCACACTGATACCGGGCTTGCTCCAGACCGAGGCATACGCCCACGAGGTCAACCGCGTCGGACGGGAGACGGATGCAGAGGCCATCCAACAGCGAGTTCAGGCACGGCTCACCCGCCAAGAGGTACTGAGCCGCAAGCCGACGCCGCTTCGCCTGCACACCATCCTGTCCGAAGCCGCGCTGGCCGTCGAGGTTGGCGGCCCGGACGTCCTGCGCGAACAGCTCGCCCACGTCACCGAACTCAGCAAACGGCCGAACGTGACAGTTCAAGTGCTGCGCTTCGCAGCCGGTGCTCACCTGGCGACCGGCGGCGGCTTCCAGGTGCTGACCTTTGAACGGGATGAGCCGCCGCTCGGCTACATCGAAACGCTGGCCGGCGAGTTGTTCTTGGAATCCAGCAAGGAAGTGGGCCGTCTCCTGTCGGTGTACGACCACCTCAAGACCCTGGCCATGTCGCCAGCGGAGTCGATCAAGTTCATCAGGGAGAAAGCAAGTGAAGCGTAACGTCTGGCGCAAGTCCAGCCGCTCAGGTAACAACGGCGCGTGCGTTGAAGTCCGCGACCAAGGCGACGGCGTGGCCGTCCGCGACAGTAAGAATCACACCGGACCCGTTCTGACCTTCACCCCCGACGAGTGACGGAAGTTCATCGAAGGGACGAAGGCAGGCGAATTCGACCCGCCCGCATGGCGCACGTCGAGGCCGAGATAGAGCCGCCACGTCCGTTTCTGCTATGCGCCGATCCAGGTTGCACCGCGCCCGCCGGTGGTGCTGGGGATTCCTACTGCACGGCGTCGCCGGCTGGCGATCGTCGGGTTGATCAGCAGATACGTGAGGTTAAGGCGGCTGTTCGTTCAGCGTGTCGTCGCACGAAACCCCTACCACCGTCGATCCTCAATGTAACGGTCTCAGTTCCGGTCTCCTTCGCGTCCGTACGGTGCCGTCCGCGACGGTCCATCTGACGCTCCGCGCCCAGGTCGTTGGACGATGCCCGCGCGAGCGTAGACGCGCAGACCGCCGAGATCTTGCACGCCAGTTCCCCTCCACGGCGTAGGCGTCCAAGATCTCGGGATCCGGCGGCGGCGGCATCCGCGGAATCAGCGGAGGATGATGCCCCGGCCGCGGTCACGCGGGCGCACGTCGGTACCTGTGTGGTGGCATGGCAACCCCTCCCCGCCGTCCGGTGCCGGACGACATCGGTTCGGCGCGCTCGGTTGGGCTCCAGACGCATGGAGTGGGCCGATCGGTTGCCTGCGACGGCGGATGTCCCTGCCTGGCGGGCCGGATCGCGGCGAAAGGTCTGCCGGCTCGTCCAGGTTTGCGGCGGCGCACCGCGGGGCAATGCCAGCAGCGGCCGGTCCCTGCCGGAGCTCAGCGCGCGTGAAGCCCTCGACACCGGAAACCGGCGCAATTGGGTCGGGGTCCTCGGTACCAGGGGGCCCCGGCCCGCCTGCGCCGGAGCTGACGCCCGGGCGGATCTTCGTTCCCCGATCGACCATGGTCAGAACGAGCGCATTCCCTTGACGGTCACGCGGAGCGCCTCCTCGGTATCCGTCGCGGTCAATCCGAACGTCTGCGTGGCACGCGTCGCGTCGACCACGAACGGCCGGTTGAACTGGTAGCGCACCTCGTCGAGTTCGCGGATCGTGGGCACGAACACGCCGGCCGCGCGCACCATCCAGCGCGGGATCCGCCCCAGCCTGGGTGCCGGCAGCCCGGCCACGCGGGCGAACGCCTCGGCCATCTGCCGCATCGTCGATGGCGGTGCCGTGGGGACGTGCCATGGCCGACCCCACGCCCGCTCGTCGGCGGCGATCGTGACGAGGGTACGGGCCATGTCCGGGGCGTAGGTGAAGCTGTGCGGCACGTCCAGGCCGGCCGGTACCCGAGCGGTCCGCCCCGCGAGCAGCGGCGTGAACACGGCGTCGGTGAGCAGCGAGGCGGTACCGACACCGAAGTAGTCCGAGGCGCGCGCCTCGGTCGCGCGTATCCGCCCCGCCTCGTGCGCGGCCAGCGCGTCCAGCCACATCCGGGCCCGTACCCGCCCCTTGCGACCGGTCGACGCCAGTGGCAGGTCTTCGGTCATCGGCCCGCTCACCGGCCCGTACCCGTAAAGGTTCGAGGTGATGGCGAGGACGGCGCCGGTGGCCTCGGCGGCAGCCAGCAGGGCGGCGTGCAGCGGCGGCCAGTCCGTCGGCCAGCGGTGGTACGGCGGGTTCGCGCAGTTGTAGAGCGCCGTCGCGCCGCGGGTGAGCTCGGTCAGCCGCGCGATTTCCGTCGCGTCGGCGGCGACGCGTTCAATCGCGGGATGGTCTGGACCGCCACCGCGGCGCGTGATGATCCGGACCTGCTCGCCGCGGCCGGCGAGCAACTGGGCGACCTCGGAGCCGATCGTGCCGGCGCCGACGACGACGTGCAATGACATGGGAGCCTCACTTCACGAGATATGAGAGCACCGCTCTCTGTTGAGATTGATGCTCCACAGTCGCTCGACCCGTGTCAAGAGCAGTGCTCTCGGATGTGTGCGATAATCCTCTCCATGAGCGCCGCTTCCATACGAGCCCGGGTGCGCGCCGAGATGGTCGAGGAGATCAAGGCGGCCGCCCGCCGGCACCTGGCCAGCGACGGGGCGAACCTCTCCCTGCGCGCGGTCGCCCGCGATCTGGGCATGGTCTCCTCCGCGCTGTACCGGTACTTCACCAGCCGCGACGCGCTGCTCACCGCGCTGATCATCGACGCGTACAACGCGCTGGGCACGGTGGTCGAGGCCGCCGACGCCGCCGTCGAGCGCGGTGACCTGCTCGGCCGCTGGCTCGCCGCGTGCCACGCGGTGCGTGACTGGGCCCTGGCCAACCCGCACGAGTACGCGCTGATCTACGGCAGCCCGGTGCCCGGATACCAGGCACCGGAGGACAGCGTCGGCCCGGCCACCCGCCCCACCCTCGTGCTGGCCCGCATCCTGAGCGACGGTGTCGCCGCCGGAACCCTCACCCTGCCCGACACCACCCTGCCCCCGGCGGTCCAGACCGATCTGGACCGGCTGATCGCCGCGGCGCTCCCCGAGATGTCGGCGCAGGTGCTGGCCCGCGGCATGGCCGGCTGGATCCAGCTCTTCGGCGCGGTCAGCTTCGAGCTGTTCGGCCGGTTCACCAACGTCATCGACGACCGCGCGGCGTTCTTCGACCATCAGATGCGCCAGACGGCCGCGTACATCGGGCTCTAACGTGATCACGCCGTACGAGCAGGACATCCAGGACCAGCCCGAGTCACTGCGGGCCTTCGCGACGGCTCCGGCAGTCGCCGGCCTCGAAGAACTCCGCCAGGGGTACGACCGCATTGTGCTCACCGGCATGGGTACCTCCCATTTCGCCGGACTGCCCACCTGGCGCGCGCTGGCCCGGCGCGGCTGGCCGGCCTGGTGGCTCGACACCACCCAGCTCCTGGACACGGCCGACCTGGTGACCCCCGGCACCCTCCTGGTGGTGACTTCGCAGTCGGGACGCAGTGCGGAGGTGGTGGCGCTGTGCGACGGCCGGCCCCGGTCGACCCTGGTCGCGGTCACCAACGACGGCGCCAGCCCGCTCGCCCGGGCTGCCGATCTGGTGGTACCCCTGCACAGCGGCGCGGAGGCGACGGTCAGCACCAAGAGCTATCTCAACAGCCTCGCCGCCCACGGGGTGATCCTCGCGGCGCTCCTCGGGCAGCCGGCCGGACCCGCACGGGCCGCGGCCGCGCCGGTCGCGGACGCGCTCGCCGCCTGGCTCGACGGGCCCGACCCGGCGGTCGGGACCGCGGGGTCCCGGCTCGCCATGATCGGGGTGGGTGATCAGCTCGCCTCGGCGCTCACCGGCGCGCTGATCATCCAGGAAGCGGCGAAGGTACCCGCGCAGGCGTACACCGCCGGGCAGTTCCGCCACGGCCCGCTGGAGCTGGCCGGGCCCGGGCTCACCGCGCTGCTCTTCGACGACCCGGCCTCGGCCGCCAACGATCTGGGCCGGTTGCACCGGGACCTGGTCGCGACCGGGGCGACCGTGATCGACGTGGCGCTGCCACCGGCGGGCGGGCCGGCCGAGCTGCCGCCGCTCGGTCCACTCGTCGCCGGCGCTGTGGCGGTGCAGCGCTTCAGCGTCGCGCTGGCGCGCGCGCACGGCGTCGTACCCGGTGACTTCCGCTACGGCAGCAAGGTCACCGACGTCCGCTGACCGCGGTGTCCTGGCGGCGCAGCGAGCTGGCGGTCCCGAACGGGACCGGCCAGCTTGACCGTTACTTCGGGCGGTTGCGGGTACGGACATCATGAGGATCATGACACCGCCACCAGCTCGAGTCCCAGCGTCGTTCCTGCACCCCCAGACCCTCACCGGGCGGTATGGAGTGCTGTCGTGCGTGACGAACTCGAACTCGAAGCGCCGGATGCGGTTGTTCGCCGCGCGGCACTCGGGCTCGGTGCCCGGACCGGCATCAGAATGAGACCACAACTGAGACCGGACCCGGAACCGCCCAGCTAGCAGTTGCCGAACCCCTCTCAAGTAAAGATCAACGCGCCACGCCGGCTTCTACACGCATTTCGCACAGCGGGCACCAGTCGACGATGGGCAGCCCCGGTATACAACTCGTCAGGCAACGCGGCGAATCGGACGTAGCAGCGTCAAGGCACGCAATGCGTCAGCGCGGGAGATCGGCTGGTCCTCCTCCGCCTGCACAGCCAGCGCCATCTCGATCGCCTGCCTGATCCACGTGCTCTTGGGAACATCTGCGGCCCGGGCCGCAGTGGATACCGCCTCGTCCAGTTCCATCGGCAAGCGCAGCGACCGGACCACCATGACTTCCGAGCCGGGTGGTGGCAACGTCGCCAACAGCGCCGCCTCCTCCTCGGGCGTCGGCGGGGCGTCGAACGTGAGGCGGTCCATCAACCCGCGCGCCTCCTCCGGAGTCTGCGGCAAGCCCTGCTTTTCACTCATCGCGTCTCCTCCCACCGGGCGAACTCGGCCAGCTCGCCGGCTGTCATCTCCCGGGCACTAATGATCTTCCAAGTGAAGCCGCTGACGTGGTACACGGCCACGACCAGCGGCCGACCAGCCTGCGTCCGGCCCCAGATCGCGACCGCACGCAGGCCGGTCGAGGGGTCGGCACCAGGCCGCGGCCACCTGCTCTTGCCTTCGAGCACCTGGCGAACCTCGTACGGCTCGATGCCCATCAGCGATCGCAGGCCCCACTCTTCCCACTCGTACGGCACAGCTCGAGCGTACTACTTGCGTGTTACGCGGATCGCTGGGCCGTCCAATCGCTGTGGTTGTCTCTCTGGCCTTTGCGGTCGGTTCGTACCGCTCCACAGCAGCAACCCCGGCAACCGTCTTGAGCGGGTTTCGACCCGGGCGGCACGGAGATCAACACCGGTCCGGTCCTAACGGACTGGGCCGCGTTTCCCCGGTCGACGAGCGGTGGCGGCGGGATTTGAACCCGCGGAGGGGTCACCCCCTCACACGCTTTCGAGGCGTGCTCCTTAGGCCACTCGGACACACCACCGCCGTGAAGGGTACCGGACGGACCGGCCTGCCGTCGCGGCGGTACGCGCGTGGCAGGATCGTCGACCATGAGCACCCATATCGGAGCCCAGCCCGGTGAGATCGCGCCGCGCGTCCTGCTCCCCGGCGACCCGCTGCGGGCGAAGTGGATCGCGGAGACGTTCCTCGAGGACGCCAAGTGCTACTCGACCGTCCGCAACATGTACGGGTTCACCGGGCGGTACCAGGGTGAGCCGGTGTCGGTCCAGGGTTCGGGGATGGGTATGCCCTCGGCGTCGATCTACTACCACGAGCTGCTCGTGGACTACGGGGCGACGACGCTGATCCGGGTCGGTACCTGCGGTGCGCTCACCGACGAGGTCGGGCTGCGGGAGGTGATCGCGGCCAACGCGGCGAGCACCGACTCGGCGATGAACCGGGTGCGGTTCGACGGCGTGGTGGACTACGCGCCGGTGGCGGACTTCGGGCTGCTGCGCACGGCCGTGGACGTGGCGGCCGAGCGCGGGATCGCGGTGCGGGTGGGGCAGGTACTGGCGGCCGACGCGTTCTACACCGACCGGCCCGACCTGTACGAACGGCTCGCCGCATTCGGGGTACTCGCGGTGGAGATGGAGACGGCGGCGCTGTACACGCTGGCCGCCCGGCACCGGGCCCGCGCGCTGACCATCCTGACCGTCAGCGACCACCTGCGCACCGGCGAACGGACCAGCGCGGAGGAGCGCCAGGAGACGTTCGCCGAAATGGTTCACGTCGCCCTGGAAGCGGCGCTGCGGGCAAGCTAAGGCGGTGCGGGCAAGCTAAGGCGGTGCGGGCAAGCTAGAAAGCGGACGGCGCCGGCGACGGCGCCGGGCGCCCCGACGGGCGCAGCGGCGCGCAGGCCTGCATCGCGGCGACCACCTTCGGGTCGGCGCGGCGGTCACGGTGACCGGCCAGCCGGGCGGCGACGGTACCGTCAACGCCACGAAGATAACCCGCGACCGTTAGCGGTACCCCTCGAAGAAGCGCTGCACGAGGGCGGCGCACTCCGCCTCCAGTACCCCCGGATAGACCTCGGGTCGGTGGTTGAGCCGGCGGTCCCGGACCACGTCCCACAGCGACCCGACCGCGCCGGTCTTGGCCTCCCATGCCCCGAAGACCAGGCGCTCGACCCGGGCCAGGACCAGGGCGCCCGCGCACATCGTGCAGGGTTCCAGGGTGACCACCAGGGTGCAGCCGGCCAGCCGCCACGAGCCGAGCACCGCCGCCGCGGCCCGCAGCGCGACGACCTCGGCATGCGCGGTCGGGTCGCCGGTGGCCTCCCGGCGGTTGTGGCCGGTGCCCAGCTCCTGCCCCTCCGGGCCGTAGACGACGGCGCCCACCGGGACGTCGGCGCTGCCGGCCGACCAGGTCGCGACCTCCAGCGCCCGGCGCATCCACGGCTCGAACCGGGTGGGCGTCACGCCTCGCGCAGCTCCTCGACGGCATCACCGGCGCCGATCGCCTGGCACACCTCGGCGGTGACGTCGGAGGGCAACATGCCCTCGCGGGCGCACAGGGCGAGCAGCGGCGCCGCCGGTACCCCGAGGTCGGCCAGCAGGTCGGCGTCGCCCACCGGCTCCACGTCGGGATCGGCGGGTACGGTCACCTCGGCCTCCTCGGACTCCTCGGACTCCTCGTCCGAGCCGACGACCACGGTGTCCAGCTCCGGCACCGGCATCTCGATGTCGCCGAGCAGCAGCGCGCCCAGCCGGGACTCCTCGGCGAACGCTCCGTCGGAACCGAACACGCGCAGGTCCTCGCCGTCGTCGAGGCGCAGGATCACCAGGTAGGCGTCGTCGGACTCGACGAAGAGCAGGGCGACGGGCGCGTCGGCGTCCACGTCGCGCAGCCGGTCGGCGACCTCCTCGACGTCGGCCACCCCGGCGAGGTCGACCTCCTTGGCCGACCAACCAGTAGAACCGCGTACCGCCGCGGCAGCGAAGTACGACACGGTGCCCCCGGTCCATGTTTGTTGTTAGCCAGACGGTATCGGGTAACCCCGAGGTTCGTCAGCGAACATCACCTACCACAACACCCAGTCGCCACCGGCCCACCGGACAGTGACGACGATGCCCGCGACCGCCACGCCCACCGCCGCGCTCAACGCCACCCCGACGGCCACGCCCCGGTCCCCGAACCGGGACAGTACCGCCGCGGTGAGCCACGCCGCCGCTCCGGCGAGGAAGGTCAGCCAGGCGTACCCGCGCACGTTCGTGGCGAGCAGGCCGATCAGCAGCATCCACAGCGCGGCCGAGCCGGCGCCGGCCGCCAGCGGGCCCAACCGCACCGGGAAGGGCTCGCGGTAGATCGGCCGCGGCGGCCCGGACGGGATCAGCCCGCCCGGCGTGCGTACCGCGCCACCGGCCCAGCTGCTGGGCGGCGGCGGGGCGGGCGGCGCCGGGATGTACGGCGGGAGAGTGATCCGCGAGGTCGGCGGTGCGGCCGGCGCCGGTGGGCGCGTGGTGGCCGGCGCCGGTGTGCCGCCGGGCGACGGCGTGCCCGGCCGGTCCGGTGCCGCCCAGCCGCTGTCACTCATCCGCCCGCTCCGCGTGCCGCTCGCCCATCACTCCACCCTCTCCCGGCAGCGTATCCCGCCCGGTACCGGCGTGGTCAGGGTGTGCGACAGTGACGCCCGTGCGCGCTGCGGTGATCGGACTCGGCCTGATCGGCGGGTCGCTGCTGCGCGCGCTGGCCGCCGCCGGGCACGCCGTGCTCGGGCACGACACCGATCCGGCCACTCGCGCGATGGCCCGGACCGCCGCCGCCCGCGCCCCGGCCGGCGCCCGCTGGCAGGTCACCGGTACCGTCCGGGACGCGGTCGCGGGGGCGGACGTGGTCGCGCTCGCCGTGCCGCTGCCCGGGGTGGGTACCGTCCTCGACGAGCTGGCCAACGTCGGGTACGCCGGGCTGGTCACCGACGTGACCTCGGTGAAAGGACCGGTCCGCGCGCTGGTCAAGGAGCGCGCGGGCCCGCTGCCCGGCTTCGTCGGCGGGCACCCGATGGCCGGGCGGGAGACGTCCGGCTTCGCCGCCGCCGACCCCGACCTCTTCCGCGGCTGCGCGTGGGTGCTGTGCCTGGAGCCAGGCGAGACCGACCTCGCCGAGTGGCTCACGCTCGCCGGGCTGGTCACCGGCCTGGGCGCCCGGGTCGTACCCACCACGGCCGACGAGCACGACCGCGCCGTGGCGGCGGTGTCGCACGTGCCGCACCTGCTGGCCGCCGCCCTGGCCGAGACGGCGGCGGCCGATCCGCTCGCGCTCACGCTGGGCGCCGGCTCGTTCCGGGACGGTACCCGGGTCGCCGCGAGCCCGCCCGTGCTCACGGCGGCGATGTGCGGGGGCAACGCCGCCGCCGTGGCCGCCGGGCTCGACGCGGTCATCGCACGCCTCGCCGATGCCCGCGACGCGCTCGACTCGACCGACCCGATCGCCGCGCTGGTGCCCTGGCTGGCGCCCGCGGCCGAGGTCCGCGTGGCCTGGCCACCGAACCCCAGCGAACCGGCCACGCTGCCGGCGAGCGCCGAGGTGCTGCTGCGCCTCGGGCGCGCGGGCGGTTGGGTCATCGACGTGGCCCCCGACCGCCGCACCGTCACCGCCGCCCGCCCGGCGTGAGGGGCGTCAGGCCGGCGCGACGCGGTCGCCCTTGTCGAGGCGGATCACCCGGCGGTCGGTGACGATTGCGGTCACCAGGTCGTACGGGGTGACGTCGAACGCGTAGTTCACCGCGTCGACGCCGTCCGGCGCGGTCCGGGCACCCCGGAACTCCAGTACCTCGTCCCGCCCGCGATCCTCGATCTCCACGGCGGCGCCGTCGGGCGTGGCCGTGTCCACGGTGGACTCCGGTGCGACGACCAGGAACGGGATGCCGGCGCGCCGGGCGCCCAGGGCGTGCGCGTAGGTACCCACCTTGTTGACCACGTCTCCGTTGGCGCAGATCCGGTCGGCGCCGAGGATCACCGCGTCGACCTCGCCGCGCGCCATCAGGAACGGGCCGGCCGAGTCGACGGCGAGCCGGAACGGTACCCCCGCCTGGCGTAGCTCCCACGCGGTCAGCCGGGCGCCCTGCAACAGCGGCCGGGTCTCGCTGGCCACCACCCCCCGCAGCGCCCCGCGCCGGTGCAGCTCGACCACGACGCCGAGGGCGGTACCGCCGACCACCGCGGCCAGCGCGCCGGTGTTGCAGTGGGTGAGCAGCCGTACCGGCGACGGGCACAGCTCGATGACCAGGTCGGCGCCGAGCCGGGCCTGGGCGGCGGAGCTGGCGATCTCCTCCTCGCGCAGCCGCAGCGCCTCGGCGAGCACCGCGTCCCGGCCGCTGGAGAGCCGGGCCGCGGCGCGCCGGGCGCCGCGGGCCAGGTTGACCGCGGTGGGCCGGGCGGTCCGGACCGCCTCGACGGCCGCGGCGAGCCGGGCCGGATCGGCGGCGTACTGGCGGGCGGCCAGCGCCACCCCCAGCGCACCGGCGACGCCGAGCGCGGGGGCGCCGCGGACGGCCAGGCGCCGGACCGCGTCGACCAGTTCCTCCACTGTGGACAGTCGCAGGACCCGGGTCACGTGGGGGAGCGCGGTCTGGTCCACGATCTCGATCGCGCCGTCCACCCAGTCGATCGTCCGCACGTCACCGAGGCTATCCCGGCCGGATTAGATTGGAGCCCGTGGAGACAGTTCCGGCAAGGATCCGGGGGGTCGTCCCGGCGCTCATCCGCGCGACGCCGGCCGCGAGGTACCGGCTGGCAGCCCGATGACGGCCCGTGATCCGGTCGCCGACCTCCGGGAGATCGCCTTCCGGCTGGAGCGCGCCAACGAGGCCACCTACCGGGTACGCGCGTTCCGCTCGGCGGCGGCCGCGATCGGCAAGCTGTCCGCCGAGGAGCTGGCCCAGCGGGTCGCCGACGGTACCCTGACCAAGCTGAACGGGGTCGGCGACGTCACCGCGCGCTGCATCGCCGAGTCGCTGGCCGGCGAGGAACCGGTGTACCTGCGGCGGCTCGCGGCCACCGAGGGTACCGAGATCGACGCGGAGACCGAGGCGCTGCGCCGGGCCCTGCGCGGCGACTGCCACACTCACTCGGACTGGTCCGACGGTGGCTCGCCGATCCCGGAGATGGCGCTCGCCGCGGCCCGGCTCGGCCACGAGTACCTCGTGGTCACCGACCACTCCCCCCGGCTGACCGTGGCCCGCGGGCTGACCGCCGAGCGGCTGCGCCGCCAGCTTGACGAGATCGCCACGCTGAACACGATGCTGCCGGAGGGGTTCCGGATCCTCACCGGAGTCGAGGTGGACATCCTCGCCGACGGCGGTCTCGACCAGGAGCCGGAGCTGCTGGCCGAGCTGGACGTGGTGGTCGGGTCGGTGCACAGCCGGCTGGCCGACGAGCGGGCGGTGATGACCGAACGCATGCTCGCCGCGGTGGCCGACCCGCACCTGGACATCCTCGGGCACTGCACGGGCCGGAAGCTGTCCACCAAGGAGGGCTCGGACCGGGCGCACCGGCGGGCGGTGAGCCGCAAGGAGAGCGACTTCGACGCCGAGGCGGTCTTCGCGGCGTGCGCGCGGTACGACAAGGCGATCGAGATCAACTGCCGGCCCGACCGGCTCGACCCGCCGAAACGGCTGCTGCGCCTGGCGGTCGAGGCCGGCTGCCGGTTCGCCATCGACACCGACGCACACGCCCCCGGGCAGCTCGACTGGCTGCCGTACGGCTGCGAGCGGGCCGCCCGGTGCGCGGTACCGGCGGAGCGGATCGTCAACACCTGGCCGGCGGCGCTGCTGCTCAAATGGACCACTGCGCACAGTGCCTGAGAAGTTCACGTAAGGTCGGCCCGTGGGACGAATCGATGATCTCGCCAACCGCTACGTCGACGACTGGGCGCCACTGGACCCGATCGGGGCCACCCACGCCGGGATCTCCGGGTACGACGGTGAGCTCGGCGACCTCAGCCCCGACGGCTACGCCGCGCTGGCCGACCTCGACCGGCGCACGCTCGACGCGCTGGACCGCACGGAGCCGGACACCGAGGGCGAGCGGGTCGCCAAGGAGGCGATGCGGGAGCGGCTGACGATCGGCCAGGAGCTGTACGCGGCCGGCGAGGTCACCGCCCAGCTCAACGTCATCGCCAGCGGGCTGCACGGGATCCGTGCCACGTTCGACCTGATGCCGCTGGCCGGCGAGGCGGCGGCGGCCAACGTGGCGAGCCGGCTGCGCCAGGTGCCCGGCGCGCTCGACCAGGTCAAGCAGGCCCTCGGCCAGGCGGCCAGCCAGGGGCACGTCTCGGCCCGCCGGCAGATCCTCGAGGTCGCCAAGCAGTGCGACACGTGGACCGACCCCGCGGCCGACGACTTCTACCCGGGCCTCGCCGCCCGGACCAAGCAGGCGAGCCCGCTGCCCGCGGCGCTCTGCGCCGACCTCGACCGCGGCGCCGCGGCGGCGCACGCGGCGACCGTCGAGTTCGGCCGCTGGCTGCGCGAGGAGCTGGCGCCCCGCGGGCGGGAACGGCAGGCGGTCGGGCGGGAACGGTACGAGCTGTTCTCCCGCTACTTCCTCGGCGACCGCATCGACCTGGATGAGGCGTACGCATGGGGCTTCGAGGAGCTGGCCCGGCTCGAGGCGGAGATGCGGGTGGTCGCCGACAAGATCGTGCCGGGCGGCGGGGTGGGCGAGGCGGTCGCCGAGCTGGACGCCGACCCAAGCCGCACGATCACCGGCAAGGAGGCCTTCCGCGACTGGATGCAGGCGCTGTCCGACGAGGCGGTCGCGGCGCTGGCCGGTACCCACTTCGACATCCCCGCGCCGATCCGGCGGCTGGAGTGCTGCATCGCGCCCACGTCGGACGGCTCGATCTACTACACCGGCCCGAGCGAGGACTTCAGCCGGCCCGGGCAGATGTGGTGGGCGGTACCGCAAGGGGTGAACGCGTTCTCCACCTGGCGCGAGGTGACGACCGTCTACCACGAAGGGGTACCCGGTCACCATCTGCAGGTGGCCCAGACCGCGGTCCGCGCCGACCTGCTCAACCGCTGGCAGCGCCTGCTGTCCTGGTGCTCCGGCCACGGTGAGGGCTGGGCGCTGTACGCCGAGAACCTGATGGACGAGCTGGGGTACCTGCAGGACCCCGGCGACAAGCTGGGCATGCTGGACGCCTCGGCGTTCCGCGCCGGCCGGGTGATCGTCGACATCGGCATGCACCTGGAGCTGCCGGTGCCGCCGGCCAATCCGTTCGGCTTCCACCCCGGCGAGCGGTGGACGCCGGAGCTGGGCTGGGAGTTCATGCGGGCGCACTGCCGGGTACCGGACGAGAACCTGCGCTTCGAGCTCAACCGGTACCTGGGCTGGGCCGGCCAGGCCCCGTCCTACAAGGTCGGCGAGCGGATCTGGCTGCAGGCCCGGGCGGACGCCAAGGCGCGCAAGGGCGCGGCCTTCGACCTCAAGCGGTTCCACCGCGACGCGCTCAACCTGGGGGCCCTCGGCCTCGGCCCGCTACGGGCCGCGCTGGCCCGTCTCTAGAGGTACGAGATCCGTAGGTCGGGCGCTTCGAGCCGGTTCGCGTGGACGAAGGCCAGCTGCACCGTGGCCTCGGTGAAGAAGATGATCGGGGGTACCAGCAGCGGCGGCGAGTCCGGCGTGTAGTCCACGGGCAGCACACCCAGCGCCTTGCCCTGGATCCGGGTGGCGTAGAAGCGCACGTTTCCGGAGACGGTCAGGTTGCTGCTCTTGAGCGAGAGCGTGCCGCCCGGCGTCAGTACCCGCAGCTCGAACGGCTTCGACGAGGCTGAGGCGAGGGTGAACTGCAGCGCCCGCAGGACCCCGTCGACGGTCGGCAGCTCGACCACCCCGTCGAAGGTGACGCCGGTCTCGCTCAGCAGGGCGGAGATCTGCGTGGACGGCACCTTGTTGACCTTCGGCTGGCCGGGCGCGGCGGCGAGCCGGCGGGGCGCGGCCGGGGCCTTGGTACCGGTGCGCGGGCTGGCCGACGGGCACGCGGTGGTCGGGGCCGGTTTCGGGCTGGACGCCGAGACCGACGGGCTGGGCGACGGGCTGCCGCTCGGGGTGTCCGCGGCCGGGGGCGTGATGCCGAGCCAGCGCCCGAGCCCGGTGAAGAAGTCATCGACCGGGTTGCCGCCGCCGGTCGCGCTGGGCGACGGCGAGGGGGAGGTGGACGGGGAGGCCGAGGGGGCGGGCTTGGGGGCGGTACCCCCGGAGGTGGCCGACGGGCACGGCGCCGCCGCCGCCGGTGCGGGCGGCGGCAGCGCCAGGAGGGCCCCGGTGACCGCCAGGACGAGCAGCAGCAGCGTCAGCAGGCGGGAGTTGGGCGGCTCCGGCCGGGATGCGGCATGCCGGCCGGAGCCGTGCACCGGCGGGGTACCCAGCGGCGAGGTCGGCGACGTGGGGAGCTGATCGGTCAACGGCCCGGTGGGCAGCACGTCGGTCGTCTCGACGTCCTCCGGCGGCGCCGGGGGCGGCCCGCTCGGCCGGCCCGACCCGGTGTCCGGCACCCATGAGGTGGCCAGCGCACCGCCGGCGATGCCCAGCACCATCCCGACGAAGAAGCCGCCGAGGTTGAGCCCCATCAGGGCGGCCACGGCGACCGCCGCGCCGACGACGCCGTAGAAGATCCGCTGCCCGGGGGTGAGCCAGGTGAGGATCCCGCACAGCAGCACCGCCAGCGGGATCAGCCAGGACAGGAACCCCTGGGAGCCGAAGGTCGCCTTCACCGGCAGGAAGTCCATGTGCGCGGAGACGTACATCTCGACGCCGGAAAGGAGCAGGAAGAGCCCGCCCCAGAACGGCCGGGTCCGCCGCCACTGGCGGAAGGCCAGCCGCGCCCGGGTGAAGGCCAGCCGCGCCCGGGTGAAGGCCAGCCGCGCCCGGGTGAAGGCCAGCCGCGCCCGGGTGAAGGTGGACACGGAGCCCGCGGGACGAGGTCCCGCGGGCTCCTGGCCGCTTAGGGGAAGCACTGCTCGCCACTCAGGCTGACGTGCAGGTCCAGCCCGTTGAGCGTGAACGTGCCGGCGCTGGTCGACCAGGCCACCTGCCTGAGCCCGTTGATGGTGACCTTGTCGGCCTGCTGGCCGAACCCGCCGGCCTGACCGACGGCCTTCGCCGGGCCCTTGTTCAGGGTCGACGCGTCCTGGCCGATGTCGATGACCTCGAAGACCGCGTCACCGGAGAGCTGGGTCATGTCGATCAGCAGGTCGGTGGCCGACGCCGGCGTGTCCTTGCCGGCCCGGATCACCAGGCTGATGCTCGTACCAGGAACGACCACCGACTGGCAGAGGTTCTTCAGGGTGGCGCTCTTGATGCCGGACACGGCGACCGGGTGCTTGTTGCCGGCCTTGTCTACCGCGAGGCCGCCGTACTGCACGAAGCCGGTACCGACGAGCGTGTCCGCCGAAACCTTGAAGGTGGAGCCCGATACCGCGAACGACGCCGCGATCGCGCCGTTCGCCATGCCGAACAACATGGCTCCCGCGACGACTAGGCCGGTTACGGCGACGGCCGCGAAGCGGCGCCATCGGGTATGGCCGAGCACCGGGGAGCCGTGCGCATCATTCACAGATCCTCCTTGGGGGACGGGGGACGCGCAGGCCATGCGGGGTACGAATGAGGACGCATCGCCCTTATCCGCCGAGCGGATTCGGCGTGGAGATGATGGTGCTCCGCAAGACCGGGGCGGACAAGAGGTTGTGCTACTGATGAGTAATAGAATGGCGCGGGGCGGCTACCGAACGTGAGACAAGTTCGGTATTAGTCTGACGATCGACGACCTACGAAGCGGGCCAAATCGGGCGCGATCAGCTACTGACGGTCATCGATTTTGCCTCTATTACGGTTTCGTAAAGGTTACGCGTGAGTAACCGGTGGGCGGGCTGTCAGCGACCTTCGCCCACGGGTGCGATCAGCGCGCCGGCTCCGGCACGCACACCGTGATCGCCTGCGGCACCGCGCGGACCCGCATCCGGGTGGTCTTCTTCCGCGCCCCACCGTCCAGCTCGTACACCAGCGGGGCGCCGAGCGTGACGTCGACGGTGCGAGCCCGGGTGGTGCGCACGAACGGCGAGCGCCGGGCCTGGCCGGTGACCATCCGGCCGAGAGTACGGGCCCACTGCAGCGCACCCTCGGCGGTGGACACGCCCACGTCGAGGCGCCCGTCGTCGGGCCGGGCGTCGGGGAACGCCGGGATACCGCCGGTGATCCGGCCGACGTTGCCGAGCAGCACGCAGGTGGCCGTGCCGTCGAACCAGTCCGCGTCGTCGACCCGGACCCGCACCGGGACCGCCTCGTCACCGAGCTTGCGCATGCCGGTCCACACGTACGCCAGCCGGCCCAGCCGCGCCTTGAGACTGCCGTCGGCGTCACGGATCATCCCGCCGTCGAACCCGGCCCCGGCCATCACCACGAAGTGCTCGCCGTTGAGCCGGCCGAGGTCCAGCCGCCGGCGGGCGCCGTGCAGCCCGATCCGGACCGCCTCCGGCAGGTCCCGCGGGATGCCGAGGTTGGCGGCGAGCAGGTTGGCGGTACCCGCGGGCACGATCGCGACCGTGACCGCCGACCCGGCGAGCGCGTCGACGCAGCGCTGCACCATGCCATCCCCGCCCCAGACGAAGACCAGCTCCGCGCCCTCCTTGCGGGCCCGGCGCGCCTTCTTCGGCGCCTTGCGGCTCTTCGGTACCTCGTACCAGAGCGGGTTGTCGTAGCCCTCCTCGGCCAGTAGCCGGCGCAGCTCGTCCAGGCCGCCGCCGAATGTCTTGCTCTGATGCGCGATCACCGCGATCCTCATGGCGACTGGGTACCCAGGGACCGCCGGTCACCAACCCAGGTACCGCAGCACGGCCAGGACCCGCCGGTGGTCGGTGTCCGACGGCGGCAGGCCCAGCTTGGCGAAGATGCTGGTGATGTGCTTCTCCACCGCGCCCTCGCTGAGGAACAGGGTCGCGGCGACCGCCGTGTTGGAGCGCCCCTCGGCCATCAGGCGCAGCACGTCGCGCTCGCGCGGGGTCAGCGCGTCGAGCCCGTCGGCGCGCCGCGCCGCGCCCATGAGCTGGGTGACCACCTCGGGGTCCAGGACCGTGCCGCCGCGGGCCACCCGGTCCAGCGCGTCGAGGAACTCGCCGACGTCGGCCACCCGCTCCTTGAGCAGGTACCCGATCCCCTCGGCGCCCTCGGCCAGCAGCCGGGACGCGTACCGCGTCTCCACGTACTGCGAGAACACCAGCACGCCCACCGACGGCTGGGCGGCCCGGATGGCGACCGCCGCGCGCAGCCCTTCGTCGGTGTGCGTGGACGGCATCCGCACGTCGACCACGGCCACGTCCGGGTGGTGCTCCGCGACCGCGGCGCGCAACGCCTCTCCGTCGCACACCGCCGCGGCGACCTCGTGCCCGCGGTCGGTCAGCAGGTGCACCAGCCCGTCCCGCAGGACGGCGGCGTCCTCGGCGATGACGACCCTCACGTCATCACCGGGAGGTCGACGGTGATCACGGTCGGGCCGCCGGGCGGGCTCTCGACGTCCATGGCGCCGTCCACGGTACGCACCCGCTCGCGCAGCCCGGACAGGCCGGCGGCGGGCCGCGCGCCGCCGGTACCGTCGTCGCCGACCCGGACCCGCAGCCGCCCGTCGTGCTCCTCGACCTCGACCGTGGCCCGGCTCGCCCCGCTGTGCTTGGCCACGTTGGTGAGCAGCTCGGCGACGCAGAAGTAGGCGATGGTTTCGATGGCCGGGCTCGGCCGGCGGGGTACCGCCACGCGCAGCCGCACCGGTACCGCGCTGCGCGCGGCCAGCGTCGCGAGGGCCGCGTCGAGCCCGTCGTCCAGCACCGGCGGGTGGATGCCCCGGGCCAGGTCACGCAGCTCGGCGATGGCCTCCTTGGCGTCGTGGTGCGCGGTGTCCAACAGCGCGCGGGTGTCCGCGTCCGCCTCGGCGCCGAGCTTGTCCCGGGCCATGCCCAGCTTCATCGCGACCGCCACCAGCCGGGCCTGGGCGCCGTCGTGCAGGTCCCGCTCGATGCGGCGCAGCGCGGCGGCCGACTCGTCGACCGCGTACGCCCGGCTGCGTTCCAGGTCGGCCACGCGCGCGTCCCGGGCGGTCGGCCCGAGCAGCAGGCCGACCAGCAGCCGGTCGGGCAGCAGCGCCGCGCGCACCGCCCACCGGGCGAGCAGCAGCAGCACCAGCCCGGCCACGCTCACCAGCGCCGCGCGGGGCCACGTGTCGAGGAACAGGTTGCCGATGCCCATGCCGGGGTGCGGCCGGCCGCGGCCGTCGATGCTCGCCGGGATCAGCCGGTACCAGAGCGGATAGCTGGCGAGCATCAGGCCGTAGCCCCAGAAGGCCACCGCCACGGCGGCGGCCAGGACCGCCACCGGCAGCTTCAGCAGGAGGTACGCCAGTGCGCGCCACCCGGTCACGTCGGTCAGGCCGGTCCGGATCCAGCCGACCAGGCCGGGCCGGCGCCGTACCGGGCCGGGGGTGCCGAGCCGGACGCCGAGCGCCCGCCGCGCCAACCCCCGGTGCACACCGGCCCAGCCCCGGGCCCCCAGTACCCCCGCCGCCAGCGCCGGTAGTCCGATCAGCGTCACCGACAGGGCCCCGCCGGCCAGCACGGTCAGCACCGTGTAGGCCAGGCCCAGGGCGGCCAGCGGGAGGCCGAGCAGGGCGTACCCCAGCTCCTTGACGGCGCGTTTCATGGCACCAGCGTGCCCGACCGGCCGGCGCCGGCCCACCGGGACACCCCGTCGGGTTCCGTCGGGTTACCCCCACCCCGGTCGGCGGGCCCGCCCGGTCGACCCGGTACCGCCCGGCGCGCAGAGTCGACCGCCATGAAGATTCGACTGTGGATCGTGCTGGCGGTCGCCGCGCTCGGCCTGGTGCCCGCGTCCGCCGTCCCGTCCGTCCCCGCGTTCGCCGGGGTGGCGCCCGGCGACTTGGCCGCCGCGCTGGCCCGCGCGGTCGCCGACGGGTACCCCGGTATGGTCGCCTACGCCCGGCGCGATGGCCGGGAGCTGCGCCTGGCCGCCGGCGTCGCCGACCAGGCCACCGGCCGCCCGGCCCGGCCCGGCGACCGGTTCCGGATCGCGAGCAACACCAAGGCGTTCGTGGCGACCGTGGTGCTGCAACTGGCCGGTGAGCACCGGCTACGCCTCGACGACCCGGTGGCCCGCTGGCTGCCGTGGGCCCGGACCACCGCGACCGTCCGGCAGCTCCTCGACCACACCAGCGGGATCTGGGACCCGACGACCGAGGCCGGCTTCTGGGCGCCGTACCTGGAACGGCATGACATGGACTTCGTGTACCACCCGCGCGACCTGGTGCTGGCCGCCCTGGCGCACCCGCCCGTCCCCGGCTACTCCAACACCAACTACCTGCTGGCCGGCCTGGTGATCGAGGCGGTCACCGGGCGGGGCTTCGGCGCCGAGCTGCACGACCGGCTGATCCGGCCCCTGGGCTTGTGGCACACCTCGTTCCCGCTGACCGACCCGGCGATCCACGGGCGGCACCTGCACGGGTACGACCTGAGCGGCGCGGACGTCACCCGGTTCAGCCCGTCCTACGACTGGACCGCCGGCGCGATGATCTCCACGGTCGACGACCTGGCGCGGTTCCACCGGGCCCTGTTCGGCGGCCGGCTGCTGCCCCCGGCCCAGCAGCGGGAGCTGGCCACGATCGTGCACCAGGTGCCGGTACGGTGCCCGGCCGGCCCGGTACCGGTGTGGGAGACCGACGGTGGTGGTCCGGGCTTCACCAGCCTGGCGGCGACCACGGTCGACGGGACCCGGCAGCTCGTCCTGGCCGGAAACGTCTACGACATCGGCGCGGAGCTGCGCGGACAGTCGCCGGTACCGGGCATGGCCGGGCAACTGGCCGCGCTGCGCGCCGCCATCTGCCGGTGACCGCCACCCGGCTGGTGGAATCCGCCGTTGACACCCCCGAAAACGTTTGTAGATTCAATGCCGCATGCACCAATCGACATATGTCATTGCCTGGCGGATTCCTGGAGGAGCAATGCGGCGCAGAGTCCTCATCCCGCTCGGCGGCCTCGCGGCGACGGTTGTGCTCGCCGGCACCGTGGCCGTCTCCGGATGGGCCAGCGCGGCCACCCCCGCCGCGGCTCCCAGTGCCGGACTGACCAGGGCGGAGATCGTGGCCACCATGAAGCTGGTCGACGACTACTGGGTCAAGAACGGTACCGACCAGAAGGCCAACAACTGGAGGAACGCCACCTTCCACGTGGGCAACCTGGCCTTCGTCACGGCCGGCGGGGTGAGCAACCACGTCACCCGGCCATGGGCGCAGGCCAACAAGTTCGCGCTGCCGTCCGACCGGCGGGGCCCGTTCTTCCCCGACGTGTTCGCCCCCGGCGAGGTGTACCTGGACCTGCTGACGTTCCACCCGGACGAGACCACGCTCAAGGCGCTCCGCGCGAAGATCAAGGCGCAGGTGGCCGACGTGAAGGCCGGGCACGTGAGCACGTGGAACTACGTGGACGCGCTGAACATGGCGATGCCGTCGTTCGCCCGGATCGGCGTGAAGGACAAGAGCGAGGCGACGCTTGCCGCGATGCAGAAGCTGTTCAACTACACCGAGAAGGTGGCCGGCGGAAAGGGCCTGTTCAGCGAGTCCGCCGGGCTGTGGTGGCGGGACGGCAAGTACGTCAACACGACCACGTTCTGGTCCCGGGGCAACGGCTGGGCCGCGATGGCGATGGCCAAGGTGCTCCAGGCGCTGCCGGCGACCGACAAGCGGCGCGGCGAGTACCAGCGGGTGCTGACCAAGATGGCCGAGAAGCTCGCGACGATCCAGCGCGCGGACGGGTTCTGGAACGTCAACCTGGGCAACCCCAACGACTTCGGCGGCCCGGAGACCACCGGTACGGCGATGTTCACCTACGCCATCACCTGGGCGATCAACCACAAGATCCTGCCCGCCGACAAATACCGCCCGATCGTGGAGAAGGCCTGGACCGGGATGGTGAAGATCGCCGTACAGAGCAACGGGCTGCTCGGCTTCTGCCAGAGCACCGGGCAGCGGCCCGCGGACGGCCAGCCGGTGACCAGGAACAGCGTCACCGCGGTCGGGGTCGGGACGTTCCTGCTCGCCGGCAGCCAGCTCGCCACGCTGGAAGGCTGAGCTACCCGCAGATCGCGGCTCCGGGGGCTGGCCTGGCGCACGTGCGCGGTTGGCTGATCGGGCTCGGCGTCGCCGTCGGGCTGGTCGTGCTCGGCTGGGCGCTGCGGTACGCCGGCCGCCAGGTCCCCCGGGACGTGCTCATCGACGCCTGGCCGGGCCAGCCCCGGCTGCTCGAACGGCTGCTCGGCCCGGCGTCCGGCGGCCCTGCGCCCGGCGGTCCGGCCGGCCCGGCGGCGGAGGGTCAGCGGTAGGCGGCCGCCTGGATGCCGTACAGCTCGGCGTAGCTGCCGCCGGCCGCCATCAGCTCCTCGTGGCTGCCCGCCTCGACCACCCGGGCGCCGTCGAGCACCACGATGTAGTCGGCCATGCGCACGGTGGAGAACCGGTGCGAGACCAGGATGCTGATCCGCCCGTTGACGGCAGCGTGCAGCGCCGCGGCGTACCGCTCGAAGAGGGCGTGCTCGGTCTCCGCGTCCAGCGCGGCGGTCGGCTCGTCGAGGACCAGCAGCAGCGGCGCGTCGCGCATGAACCCGCGCGCCAGCGCCAGCTTCTGCCACTGGCCGAAGGACACCTCGACGCCCTCCGGCCAGGTCGGGCCGAGCTGGGTGGCCAGCCCGGCGGCGAGCCTGTCCACCACGTCGGTGGCGCCGGCCCGGTCGACCGCCGCGCGCACCGCCGGGGCGTCGTCGACCCGGGGCACGTCGCCGAGCCCGACGGACTGCTGGGCCCGCAGCTCGAAGCGGAAGAAGTCCTGGAACGCTCCGGCCAGCCGGGCCCGCCACTCGTCGGCGGGCAGCCGGGCCAGGTCGACGCCGTCGACGAGGATCCGGCCGGAGGTCGGCGCGTAGAGCTTGCACAGCAGCTTGACCAGCGTGGACTTGCCGGCGCCGTTTTCCCCGACGATCGCCACGACCGCGCCGGCGGGCAGGTCCAGCGTCACGTCGTCGAGCACGAGCCGGTCGGTACCCGGGTAGGCGAACGACACGTGGTCCAGCCGGATGCCCTGGGTGAGCCGGTCGGGGATGGGCAGGTCGGCCGGGACCACCATGGCGGCGGCGTAGTCCTCCAGCCAGGCCAGCCGGCGCGACCCGTCCATCCAGATGCCGCGCAGGAAGCCGATCTCCCCCACGGTCGCGCCCACGTACGCCGACAGGCGCGCCCCGGCCGCGAGTACGAGCAGCACGTCGCCGGGCGGGGCGTGCTGCACCGAGGCGGCGAAGACGATCGACCCGACGTACCCCAGCCCGAACACCGCCCACGCGAGCGTGTGCCAGACCGCGCTGCCCCAGCGGGCCGCGGACACCAGGCGGTACCAGCGTTCCCACTCGGTGCGCCGCTGCCGGACCAGGCGCGGGCCGAGGCCGGCGAGCCGCACCTCCTTGCCCGGGGCGGCGGTGGTCGCGGTGACGAACAGGTGCCGCGCCAGCCGGCTGTGCGGGGCGCCGCGCTCCTCGGCGGACCGTTCGATCGCCGGCCGCCAGCTCGCGGTGAACACCGTCGGCAGCGCGAACAGGGCCAGCAGCGCGAGCGCGGGATGCACGGACATGAGCAGCGCGACGGTCACCGCGAGCCGCAGGATCCAGCCGCAGGTGGAGAAGACCGACATGTACATGTGGTCGAGGACGAACACCTGGTCGCGCAGGACGGCGAGGCGGTCCAGCAGCTCCGGCCGTTCTTGGTGGGCGATGGTGGCCACCGAGGCCTGCAGGCGGGCGACGTGCCCCTCCAGCGCGATGGTCACCTTGTCGCGGAACCGGCGCTGGACCCGCGTGCTGACGGTGCGCAGGTACCAGGTGGCCGCGGACGAGGCGGCCAGGCCGACAGCGGCGCCGACCAGCATCCCCTGGTCGCCGCGCAACACGCCCTCGCCGAGCAGCTTGAGCCACACCGCGATGAGCGCGTCGGGCAACGCGGAGACCATGGCGAGGACGAAGGCGGCGACCAGCAGGCCGGGCTCGTGCCGGTAGCCCAGTTTGCACAGCCGCCACATCGAGGACAGCGCCGGTGGCAGCGCCTCGGGCGGCGCCGTCCTGGTCGGCTCAGGCGAGGACATCGTATTCCGCCTCCTCCTCACCCTCGATCACCGCGAACGGGCGGGCCTGCAGGTCGAACATCTCCCGGTACCGGCCGCCGAGCGCGATCAGCTCGTCGTGCGAGCCCAGCTCGACGACCCTGCCGTGCTCGACCACGCAGATCCGGTCGGCGTGGCGCACGGTGGAGAACCGGTGCGAGATGAGGATCGTCGTGCGGCCCCGGGTGGCGGCCAGGATCCGGTCGAAGATCTCCGCCTCGCCCCGGACGTCGAGCTGCGCGGTGGGCTCGTCGAGCAGGACCACCCCGGCGCCGAGCCCGACCGCGCACAGCGCCCGGGCCAGTGCCACCCGCTGCCACTGCCCGCCGGACAGGTCGGTGCCGCCGGCGTAGCCCCGGGCCAGTACCGTGTCGAGCCCGGCGAGGTCGGCCGCGCCGGCCCCGGCGAGCGCCGCCCGGACGGCGTCGTCGGGCGCGCCGGCCGGGGCGACGTTCTCCCGCAGCGACAGCTCGAACCGGGTGAAGTCCTGGAACACCGCGGTCACTCGGGACCGCCAGCCGGCCAGCTGGAGCCGGCGCAGGTCGACGCCGTCCACCTCGATCGCCCCGGACTGCGGGTCGTAGAGCCGGCAGAGCAGCTTGGCCAGCGTGGTCTTGCCGGCGCCGTTGCGCCCGACGATGGCGAGCGACGAACCGGCCGGGATGGTCAGGTCGAAATGCTCCAGGATGGGGTCGCCGCCGGACGGGTAGGCGAAGGTCACGTCCCGGAACCGGACCTCCTTCGCCGGGTGCGCCTCGACGGGTACCGGATCGGTCGCCTCCGGCAGCGCCCCGGCGGCCGCCATGGTCGCGTCGAGCCGCAGCACGGCGGCCACGGGGGCGGCGGCGCCGTCGAGCGCCCAGTTGAGGCCGCCGAACGCGATCATGCTGGTGCCGACCGCGGCCTGGGCGAACACGACGACCCGGCCCAGCCCCAGGCTTCCCGCCGCGTCGACCAGGGCCCAGAACACCAGCGCGTTGGCGACGACCACGATCAGCAGGCTCAGCAGTACCGGCCGCTCGCGCAGCTTCGTCGCGCGGTACTGGAGCTCGTGCAGCCGGGTGCGCCGAGCGGTGAACCGCTCGATCACCCACCCGGCGAGGCCGAACAGGCGCAGCTCCTTCGCGGCGGGCGGATCGACGGCGAGCCGGTACGCATAGTCGGAGTCGCGCTGCGCCGCCCGTACCTCCTCGGTGTTGCGATCCTTCCAGACCCCGCTCTCGCGCAGCAGCCAGTGGGTCGACAGCCAGCCGCCGGCCAGCACGATCGGCGCCCACCAGCGGAACCCGGCCAGCAGCACGGCCGCGGCGAGCCCACCGATCAGCTCGACCAGGCCGACGGCGATGAAGTCCAGCGAGATGGCCAGCGGCGGGCCGGTCATGCCGAGGTCGAAGTCGCGGGCGACGGTGAGGTCGGCGGCCAGCTCGTGGTCTTCCAGGTGGCCCAGGCCGGGTGGGGCGACGCAGGTGGTGGCGAGCCGGTCGTTGAGCCACGCGGCGACGCGGTCGCCGAGGTTGGCGCTGACCGCCGTGTGGACCGGGCTGAGCACCTGCAACGCCACGAACACCGCCCCGGTGAGAGCCAGCGGCCCGGCCAGGCTCCGGCCGGACTGCACCGCGGCGACCAGCACCCCGGTGGCGACCGCGAAGCCGGCCGGCAGGATGCCGCGGGCGAGCAGTACCGCCCACCAGGCTGCGGCGAGCCGGCGGTCGGCCCGCGGCAGGACGGTGAAGAACTGCCACTCGGGTCGGGTCGTCAGCCGCTTCATGGTCCCCCCGCGACGAGCGCATCGATGTCGGCGACGGCCTGTGCCGTGTTGCGGAACAGTATCGCCCGGATGCCCAGCTCCGCTGCCGCCTCGACCGCCGCCGGGACGTCGTCGAGGAACACCATCTCCTCGGGGCGGGCCTCCCACGCGGCCTGGGTACCGAGCGCCGGCGTGTACTCCAGGACCCCGCCGACGTCGAACACCACCGCTCGGACCGCCATCGGCCGCACGGCTCAGCCTTCCCCGCCGGTGAGCTGGTAGCGGTCGTAGCCGCCGGCGGGCGGGACGATCAGGCAGAACTCGTTACCTTGCGGGTCGGCCAGGACGGTGGTGAGGAACCCGGCATCGTCGTGCGTGGGGACCACGACCTTGGCGCCGAGCCCGGTGAGCCGGGACAGTTCGGGCTGCACGTCGTGGACCTGGATGTCCAGGTGCATCCGGTTCTTGCCGCGCTTGGCCTCAGGTACTTGCTGCAACAGCAGATCCGGCCATCGGCCGCGCCGGTCCACCAGCCGGACGTAGGGCGGGTGGAAGGCACCGCGCCGGAATCCCAGCGCGCCGGCCCAGAAATCGGCCAGCGTATCGGCGTCGACGCAGTCGAGAACCATGAGCAGGCGCATCCGGCTCCTCCGCGGCTGGCGGGAAGTGAAGTTCGCAGGATACCGCCGAGCTGTGACGTCGCGGTGATCACCGAACCCCACGCGGGCGGAACTGGATGCTGATCCGGGGCCCGGTCGGGCGGGTCGTCTTGGTACCGCGTGCTCCCACGTGCGCTGGCAGCTCCCGCCCATCACGACGAGGTCCCCGTGGCCCAGCTCGTACCGCACCGTCGCCCCGCCCCGGCGGGGGCGCAGCAGCAGCGCCCGCGGGGTGCCGACGGAGACGATCGCGACCATCGTGTCCTCGGTGGAGCCGCGCCCGATGGTGTCGCCGTGCCAGGCGACACTGTCCCGCCCGTCTCGGTACAGGCACAGGCCGGCGGTGCGGAACGGCTCGCCCAGCTCGGCGGCGTAGTGCGCGTTCAGCGCCGCCCGCGCGGCGTCGAGCGCGGGATCGGGCAGCGGCTCGTCCTCGTCGTAGAAGCAGAGCAACCGGGGCACCTCGACCACGCGGTCGTACATCCGGCGCCGTTCGGCGTGCCACGGCAGCTCGACCAGCAACCGCTGGAACAGCGCGTCGGCTCCGTGCAACCAGCCGGGGCGCACGTCGAGCCAGGCACCGTCGCCGAGGACCCGACGCCGGACGGTCGCGCCGAGCGGGCCGGGGCCGGTCCGCGCGTCGAGGTCCAACAGGGACGCCTGGAAGGTGGCGGTCATCGGCCGAGCTTACCGCAGAATCGAACATACGTATCAACGTGGCGGGTACCCGAGGTCAACCGGATCTGTGACCGGCCGGTCCAGCTCGCGTACCGCCGCCGTGACGTCGTCCCGGTCCAGCGCCACGACGAACTCGGCCAGCCCCTGGCTGATCAGTTGCCGCCCGCCCGCCGCGAGGTCCAGCAGCGCGGCCACCGGCCGGTTCTCGGCGAGGTAGATGGCGCTGAACGAGTGGATGCCCCGGTCCAGCGCGGCCTTCGCGAGCATCTCGATGAGCGCGGTCGCGAGGCCCACCCGCCGCCAGGCCGGGTCGACCGCGATCGCGATCTCCGCGACTCCCTCCGACAGCGGCTCGTACCGGGCGATCGCCACCCCCCGGCCGGTCTCCGGGTCCGCCGCCGCCAGCGCGAACCGGTGCACGTAGTCCACCGTCGTCAGCCGGGCCAGCAGCGCCGGGGTGACGTGCGGCGGGCCGCCGAGGAAGCGGCGGTGCAGGGTCTCCGCGTCGGCGGCGGCGAACGCCGCCGCCAGCGCCGGTGCGTCGGCCGGCAGGATCGGGCGGACGAACGCCTCGCGCCCGTCGCGCAGGCGCAGCCCGCGCTCGTACTCGCGGGGGTACCCGGGCGGTACCTCGGCCGGGTGGAAGGGTTGCAGGCTCATCGGCTCAGAGCTTGTACCCGAAAGTGCGCAGCAGATTCCGGCGGTCGGCGATGTCGGTGTCGGTCTCCACGCCGAGCGGCGGCGCGCCGTCGACGACCCCGATCACGGCCCGGCCCCGTTCGGTGACCGCCACCAGCACCTCGACCGGGTTGGCGGTGGCGCAGAAGATGCCGCAGACCTCGGGTACCGCTTTGACGGGGTTGAGCACGTTGACCGGGAAGCCCTCCCGCAGCAGCACCACGAAGCAGTGCCCGGCCCCGATCGACCGGGCGATCCCGGTGGCCCGCTCCACCAGGTCGGGGTCGTTGCCGGAGTGCCGGACCAGGCGCGGCCCGGAGGCCTCGCAGAACGCGACGCCGAAGCGCAGGTGCGGGCTCACCCCGACCAGCGCCTCGTGCAGGTCGTCGACGGTCTTGATGAAATGCGCCTGACCGATGATGACGTTCAGATCCTCGGGCTTGTCCACGGGCACGACATCGAACGACACGGACGGTCCGGCCACCGGTACCTCCTCCGCCTCCTCCACGCAGTATGGCGCCCACCGGTGGGCTCGGCTAGCCGCCGATGGCGGGCACCGATCCTCTGCTCCAGGGTGGTCCCCGGTGCCCCGCGGGGCGCCGGTTCCCGAGCCCGCCACCGAGGTGTTTCCCTCTTCACCGGTGGGCGTCTGAGAGTCATCCTGGCTCCGGCGGGCGCGCGTCCGCAGGGCCCTTCGGCCCCTTTCGGACGGGCCTTCGTCCCGCGCCGCGCCGGGGCCGCTGAGCGGCTCGGTGATCCTGCTGCTGGCCGGAGTGGTCCTCGTCGGTGTGAGCGGAATCGGGCTACGGCTACGCACCACCGCCCGGACATCGCATTGACCGACATCCCGTCCGGTACGGGACCTCCGCCCCTGCCGGCCGGGCGGGCCGCCGGGCAGCCTGGTGGTGGCGGGCCGGCCGGTCGCGGTCGGCCGCTCGTACGCGAAGGCGGTGACCGGGCGATGAACGGGACAGGGCCGGTGGTGGTCGGGCTGGACGGCTCGCCCGGTGGCAAGGCGGCGCTGCGGTACGGCATCCGCGAGGCCGTGCGGCTGGCTACCAGCTTGGAGCTGGTGTACGCCCCGGAGTGGCCGAGCTTCGGCGACGCAGTGAGCTGGTGGGGCGGGCGCATCCCGGGCGAGCGGACGCTGTCCGACGGGCTCGCCGAGGTCGCCCGTACCGCTCCCGGCCTGCCGGTGACCACGACCGTCGCGGACGGCGCGGCGGCCGAGGCCCTCGTGACCCGGTCCGGTACCGCCAGCGCTGTGGTCGTCGGCGCGCACGGGTCCGCCGGGTTCGCCGCGCTGCGCCTCGGGGCCACCAGCGGCCAGGTGACGTTGCACGCGACCGGGCCGGTGATCGTCGTGCCCGCCGGGCCGGACGCGGTGGACGGGCCCGTGGTCGTGGGCGTGGACGAGTCGGAGGGCGCGAGCCTGGGCCTGTGGTACGCGCTGCGGGCCGCGAGCCTGCGGCGTACCAAGGTGGTCGCGGTGCACGCGTGGCAGCCGCCCCGCGTCCAGTGGCCGCACCGGGTGCAGCCGCTGCCCAGCTCGTACGACGAGCTGCAGGCGGAGCACCGGGCCATCCTGGACGCCGCGCTCGGCCGGTGGCGCGAGGCCTTCCCGAAGGTACCCGTGGAGTACCGCCTGCTGCCCGGGGAGCCGGCGGCGACCCTGCTGGCCGCGTCGGCACGGGCCGGGCTGCTGGTGGTCGGGTCCCGCGGCCTGGGGGCGATCCGCGGCGGTTTCGTCGGCTCGGTCTCCCGCGCCGTCCTCGACCAGGTCCGCTGCCCGGTGGCCGTGGTGCACCCGCACCGGCACGCGGCGGCCCCGCCCTCACGGACCGCCCACCTGGCCGCGGTCTGAGCGCAGGGCGGCAGCGGAGCGGACGAGCACCGTCAGCACTGTCGCGGCACCGAGCAGCACCGCCACCGGGCTAGCGAGGGACAGCGCGGTACCGCGCACGCCAGCGGAGAAGGTGACGGTCAGGAAGACTGTCCTCATCGGTCAGAGACGCGAGAGACTGTGCTGGGGGTGACCGTGACCGGTATCGCACGGGCCCCGATCGTGGTCGGGGTGGACGGCTCGCCCGAGTCCCTGGCGGCGGTCGAGCTGGCCGCCTGGGAGGCGTACCAGCGACGGTTGCCGCTACGCCTGGTCCACGGATACCAGCCCGGGCCGGGCGGCGTCGTGGTCGGCGACGCGGCCAACCGGTTGGCCAGGGCGTGGGACCGGCTCGGCGTGGAGTCGACCCGGGTCCAGCGGCGCTACCCCGACCTGGCGGCCGTGACCGTGGTGACGCTCGGGGATCCGGGCGCGGTCCTGGTCGAGGAGTCCCGGGGCGCGACGCTCGTGGTGGTCGGCACGCGGGGGTTGGGCAGCTTCCACAGCGAACTGCCCGGCTCGGTCAGCGCCCAGGTCGCGGCCGGTGCGCACGCGCCCGTGATCGTGGTGCCGGCACCCGATCCGGCCCGTCGCGCGCCGGTCGGGGTGGTGGTCGCGGTCGACGGGTCGGCGGGTGCCTGGGCGGCGGTGGAGTTCGCGTTCGACGAGGCGGCCGGGCGGGGTACCGACGTCACGGCCGTCTACGTGTGGGCGCCCGCCGACGGCCGGAGCGCCGACGCCGCCGAGCCTGCGGAGCGCTACGACGCCGACCGGGCGCTCGCCGAGGCGGTGGCCGGCTGGCGGGAGAAGTATCCGCAGGTCGATCTGGTTCGCCGGGCGATACCCGGCACCGACCCGCTGCGCCCGCTGATCGAAGAGGCCGCCGACGCCGAGCTAGTGGTGGTCGCCGCCGGTGGATACGCTGTCGGTCTGCTGGGCCACGTCCGGGTACCGGTCGCCGTTGTGCCGGACCGGTCCGGCGGCTAGGTCGGAGGCGGTCATGGGCGGGTACGGCCCGATGGACCCGGCGTCCGCCCGGGCGCGGCGCCGGCGACCGCTCCGGCCAGGCTGGCTGCCGGCCGCGTTGGCGCGCCGGTTCGAGGCGATCGTGATCGGGGCCGACGGCGCGGGCCATGCGCGGGACCGGATCGCCCCACCCCCCGAGCTGGTCGACGAGCTGTGCGCCGCCGGCCTGGACCTCTATCTGATCAGTGCCGCGCCGGTCGAGCGCCTCGACGGCCGGCTCCGGGTCCGGCCCGCCGGACCGGGCCGGCTGTACCTGTGCGTCAACGCCGGTGCCGAGGTCTACCGCGCCGACGGGGCGGCCCGCACCGACCGGCCGGCGCCCGAGGCCGACCGGCCCGGCGTCGACGCCGACCAGCGCGCCACTCACGAGGACCGGCCCGGCGTCGAGCTGGTCGACCGGCGCACGCCGTCCGCGACCGAGGAGGCCGTCCTCGACCGCGCCGCCCGCGCCACGATCGAGGCCCTGGCCGCGTACGGCCTCCCGGCGGTGGTCACCGCCCCCGGCGTCGCCCGGCGTCGGATCGACCTGGCCCGCGAGCCCGGGGCCGGCGCGGATGCGCCAGCACAGGCCGACCCGGCCGGGTCGCAGTCGCCTGAGCCCGGCGCCGGCGCCGAGCTGGCCGGGTCGCAGTCGCCCGATGCCGGCCCGGACACCGAGCTGGCCGACGTGCAGTCCCGGCTCTGGGCGGCCGGCCTCGCCGGGCTACCCGCGGCGGTCGAGCTCGCCCACGAGGCCGCCCGCCGGTCCGGCCTCGCCGATCCGCGGGTCAGCTACGACGGCGCCGGCCTGGAGATCGGGCTCACCGACCCGGGCGACGGGGTCCGCTGGGCGCTGGACGACCTGCGCCGGCGGGGAATCGGCCCCGGCCTGGTCCTGATCGTCGGGTACGCGTTCGGCCCGGCGGACGGCCTGCCCGGTGCCGACCGGGCGCTGCTGGTACCGGAGGCCGAGCGCGCCACCACCGTCTCGATCGGGCCGATACGCGAGCCGGCCGCACCGCAGCCGGCCGGGGTCCTCGTGCTCGGCGGCGGTACCCGGCGCCTGCGCGCGCTGCTGGCCGACCAGCTGCTGCGGCGGCGGCGCGGCGACGTCCCGCAGATCGACGGCGATCCGGCGTGGACGCTGGTGGTCGAGGGCTTCGACGCGCAGTCCGAGCGGGTCAAGGAGTCGTTGCTCGCGATCGGCGACGGCCGGCTGGGTACCCGGGGCGCGCCGCTTCTCGCCCATCCGGCCACGGACCCGGGCGTACGCGCCGCCGGCGTCTACTCGGGCAGCGGCCCGGATAGCGAGCTGGCCGCGTGCCCGGACTGGACCGCGCTGGGCGGCCGGCTGACCACCCCGGACCGGCTCCGGCGCCGGCTGGACCTGCGCACCGGAGTCCTGCGCCACGAGGGCCCGGTCACCGCGCTGGCGCTGTCGAGCCTGGCGCGGCCGGGCACGGTGGGGCTGCGGGCCCGGGCGGTACCGGTCCGGCTCCCGGCCTCGGGCCGGCGGGTGGTACCCGGCCCGCTCACCGCGGCACTGGTCGACGTGCGCCGCGACGGGCGGCTGGACCGCCTGGGCGGGTACGGGCCGGACGAGCCCACAGCCCTCGCCGCGCTCGCCGCCGCCGAGGTGGCCGGCTTCGACCGGCTGCTCGCCGAGCACCGGGCGGCCTGGGCCCGCCGGTGGGACCGGGCCGACGTGGTCATCGAGGGCGACCCGGAGCTGCAGTTCGCGGTCCGGCTGGCGCTGTTCCACCTGATGGCTTCCGTCGCCGACGAGGGTGCGGCGGCCGTGGGCGCGCGAGGGCTGTCCGGCCGGGGGTACCGCGGGCATGTCTTCTGGGACAGCGACGTCTTCGTCCTGCCGTTCCTCGCCGCGACCCACCCGGCCGCCGCGCGCGCGATGCTGGAGTACCGCGTCCGCCGGCTGGACGCGGCGCGCGCCGTCGCCGCCCGCGGTGGGTACCGGGGTGCCCGGTTCCCGTGGGAGTCCGCCGCCGACGGGCTGGACGTCACCCCGACGCTCGCCCGCATGCCCACCGGCGAGATCATGCGCATCCGCACCGGGGAGAGCGAAGAGCATGTCGTCGCCGACGTCGCCTGGGCCGCCTCCTTCTACCTGGACTGGACCGGGGACGCCGAGTTCGCGGCCGGCCCGGCGCGGGAGCTGTTCGTCGAGACCGCCCGGTACTGGGCATCCCGCATCCGCGTGGACCGCACCGGTCGGGGGCACATCTACGGCGTGATCGGCCCCGACGAATATCACGAACCGGTCGACGACAACGCCTACACCAACGTGATGGCGCGCTGGAACCTGCGCCACGCCGCCGCGCTGGACGGCACCGGCGCCGCGGAGAGCGGCGAGGCCGCCCGCTGGCGGCAGCTCGCCGACGCGCTCGTCGACGGGTTCAACCCGATAAGCCGGCTCTACGAGCAGTTCGCCGGCTTCTTCGACCTGGAGCCGCTGCTCATCTCCGACGTGGCCCCGGGCCGGCCGATCGCCGCCGACCTGCTGCTCGGCTCCCGCCGGACCAAGGCGTCCCAGGTCGTCAAGCAGGCCGACGTGTTGATGATGCACCACCTGGTACCCGGCGAGGTGGCGCCCGACTCGCTCGGCGCCAACCTCGACTTCTACGAACCCCGGACCGCGCACGGCAGCTCGCTGTCCCCCGCGATCCACGCGAGCCTGCTGGCCCGGGCCGGGCGCTTCCGGGAAGCGCTGGCGGCGCTGCGCATCGCCGCGCGGATCGACCTCGGCGACCTGACCGGCACCACCGCAAGCGGCATCCACATCGCCACGATGGGCGGCTTGTGGCAGGCGCTGGTGTTCGGCTTCGCCGGGGTCCGCCCGCGCGGCGACGTGCTCGTCGTCGATCCCCACCTGCCGCCGCAATGGCACGGCATGCGGCTGCGGCTGTGTTTCCGTGGTGTTCCGTTCGAGCTGCGGATCGACCGCCGAGGCGTCGAACTCGACTGCACCGGTGCGCTCGCCCTCACCCGGCGGGACCGCTTGTGGGAGGTGCACACGACATGACCCGAATACTGGCGGCGTTGGACAACAGTCTCGCCGCGAGCCCGGCCCTGGCACTGGCCCGGGCCCTGGCGCCGTTGCTCGGCAGTGAGGTCGACGCGATCCATGTCGTCGACGACGGCGAAGATACCGCGCGGCAGGCGGCGCAGGCCGCCGGCCTGCCGCTGCACACCGTCCGCGGCCCGCTCGTCAAGGCGCTGGTCCACGCCGGCATGGACAGCGACGTCGTGGCCATGGTGATCGGCGCGCGGGCGACCGCGGCCGGGCCCCGCCCGCTCGGCAGCACCGCGCTCGCGGTGGCCACCTCGCTACCCAAGCCGGTCGTCGTGGTGCCGCCGGACGCGTCGGTCACCGGCGGGATCCGGCGGGTACTGGTACCGATCGAAGGGGAGCGCTCGGCCAGCCTCATCCCCCGGACGATCATCGAGCTGGCCGAGTCGGCCGAGCTGGACGTGATCGCCCTGTACGTGCTCGAGGCCGGGTCGCTGCCGGCGTTCACCGACCAGCCGCAGCACGAGCGCCAGGCCTGGACGGAGGAGTTCGTCCGGCGGTACTGCCGCTGGCGCACCGGCTCGCTGCGGCTGGAGACCCGGGTCGGCCCGCCCGAGGACCTGGTACCGATGGTCGCCGAGCAGGTCGACGCCGACCTCATCGCCCTGGGTTGGGCCCAGGAGCTGGGCCCGGGCCGGGCGCCGATCGTGCGCGCCGTGCTCGAACGCGGGCACCGCCCGGTGCTGCTCGTACCTGTGACCCTGCCGGTCGGCGCCCACCACGGCTGACCGGTCGACGGGCCGGACCGGTTCCGGTCAGCCGACCGTGACGGTGACCTCCGGCGGGTGGGTCAGCGTGTTGTGCACCGTGCAGTGCGCGGCGACGGCCTGCAACGCCGCTCGGCGGTCGGCGGGGAACCCGTCCGGCACCCGGACGGCGATCCGGATGGCCGCCACCCGGGCCGGCCGGTCGGTGGCCATCTCGAACTCCGCGTGCACCGCCAGGCCCGCACGGGAGTGCCCGTGCCGCGTCAGGTACCGGCCGGCGTAGAACGCCACGCACGCGGCCAGCGACCCGACGAACAGCTCGGTCGGCGTGGGCGCGCTGTCCTTCCCGTCCGCGTCGGCGGGCTGGTCCACCCGTACCCGGTGCCCGCGCACCCCGATCTCGTACGCCTCACCGTCGAGGTGCTCGACGTCGACGTGCACCATCGGCTTCTCCCCTCAGATGAACAGCAACTGGGCGCCCTCGGTCTGGGCGATGAAGTCGGCCGCGTTGATGATGCCCTCGACATCGTCGTAGAGGTCGTCTTCGGTCAGGTGCATCATGTCGGCGGACATGCGGCAGGCCCACAGGTGCCCGCCGGAGGCCACGATCTGGTCGAGGAGCTCGGGCACCTCGGGCACGCCGACCTCGGCGATCTGCTTCTTCATCAGGTGGGTGGCCATCGCGGTCATGCCGGGCAACCCGCCCAGGCCCTGCGGCATGTGCGTGGCGGTGTTGCCGAGCGGGGTGAACTTCAGGTCGTTCATCCGCGACTTGGTGATCATGTCGAAACCCCAGAACGTGAAGAACAGGTGGGTCTCCACGCCCTCGCCGAGCGCGGCGTTCGCGAGCACGAGCCCGGGGTAGGCCATGTCGAGGTTGCCCTTAGAGCAGATGATGGCGAGCTTGCGTCCGGTCTCGGTGTCGTCGTCGAAGTTCGGCACGAGCACCGGGACGGACTCGGTGGCGGTCATGGTGGTACTCCGTTTCACACGCAGCCGTGCGGCTTGGGCAGGCCGGCGACGTACGCCAGCTTCTTGGCCGGCTTCTTCGGGAAGAGCGTGAAGAGGTCCTTGGTGGGGATGCCGCCGACCACGGACACCCGGCGCAGCGTGGCCGTCTCGCCCTGGGCCGTGTAGTCGGCGCGCAGGAACCGGATGGCCTTCCGGTGTGCGTCGGTCAGGTCGATGCCGATCTGCGCGGCGAGGTGCTTGGCCAGGTCCTCGTCCCACTCGTCGTACTCGGTGAGGAAGCCCTCCTCGTCGACGTGGATCTCCCGGCCGGCGATGGTCGTCACGGGCATGGTAATCACTCCTCGGAATGCTTGCCGGCCATCGACATGTGCGCCGGCAGGGGGATGGGGCGCCCGGGCAGCAGGACGTGCCAGTACATCCAGCGGAACGCGAGCTTGCCCCAGTGGTTGAGCCGCCCCTCGCGGAGCAGGCTGAACGGTCCGACCGCCGGGATAGGGTACCGGCCCGGCAGCGGTTGGGTCTCGTAGTTGAAGTCGATCAGCAGCGCCTTGCCGTCACCGGACTCGACGAAGCAGTTGGCGTGCCCATCGAAGCGTCCGGTCATCGGCTCGCCGCGCACGTACCGGACGAAGTTGTCGGTGAACACCTCGACCGAGAAGTGCGCGACGGAGCCGGCCTTGGACGCGGGGATGTCGCTGGCGTCTCCAAGGGCGAAGATGTTCGGGTACGCCTTGGCCAGCAGCGTGTGCTTATCCACCGGCACCAGGTTCAGCTCGTTGCCGAGGCCGGAGCGGGCGACGTAGTCCGCGCCCATGTTCAGCGGCACGGTGACCAGCAGGTCGAACGGGATCACCCGCTCGTCGAAGGAGACCAGCGTGCGGTCCTTGACGTGCTCGACGAGGAAGTCGGTCTCCAGCGCGATCCCGCGCTCGTCGAGCATCGCACCGAGGTGCCGGGCGGCGATCGGCTTGGTGAACGCCTCCGGCAGCGGGGTGACGTAGACCAGCTCGACCCGGTCACGGATGCCGCGCTGGCGCAGGTACGCGTCGGCGAGGAAGGTGAACTCCAGCGGGGCGACCGGGCACTTGATCGGCATGTCGACGACGTGCACGACGAGCCGGCCGCCGTGGAAGCCGCGCAACGCCTCGGCCAGCGCCTGGGCGCCGTCGTAGGTGTAGAAGTCGAAGATGCTGCGGCGCCACTGGCCGCCGTCGAGCATCCCCGGGGTCTGGTCGGGCCGGGGTTGCACGCCGGTCGCGATGACCAGGTAGTCGTACGGCAACCGGCGGCCGTCGGTCAGCCGGACCTCGTTGTCGTCCGGTGCCACCCGGTCGACCTCGCCCCGGACCAGCTCCACCCCGGGCGGGATGAACCGGCGGGTGGGCTTGACGAGGTGGTGGGACGCCGGCGCACCGAAGGGCAGGAAGAGGTACCCCGGCTGGTAGTAGTGCCGGTCGCTGGCCTCGACCACGCTGATCTGCCATTCGGTCGGATCGAGGCGGGGCCGCAGCCGGTTCACCACCATCGTGCCGGCCGTACCCGCGCCCAGTACCAGTAGTCGCCGCATGGTGGGTACCTCCAGTCGATCTCCTATACCCCCTAGGGTATCCATCGACCGGTGGTCGCGTAGGGACGGAAGTCCCGATCGGCCGGGCCCTATGCCAGCGACAGGAACAGCTTCTCCATCCGCTCCAGGTCCAGGGTCTGGTCCGCGCCCTCCTCGGCGGCGGTCATGCACTGTTGCAGCCCACTCGCGATGATTTTGAACCCGGCCCGGTCCAGCGCCCGGGACACCGCCGCGAGCTGGGTGACCACGTCGGCACAGTCCCGGCCCTGTTCGAGCATCCCGATGACGCCCCGGATCTGCCCCTCCGCGCGGCGCAACCGCTTGATCACTTCGGCGGTCGCCGGCTCCTCGATCCGCATCGCCGTCTCCCCTCTGCGAATCCTGGGGTAAGGATACCCGCCGGGGTATTGCGGGATGCCCCGCCGTCCCGGGGGCCGGCGCGCCCGGCATGATGGCGGCATGGTCATTCCCGGTGCCGTGCTGCGCCTGTCCGGCCGGCCGCTTCCCGTGGTCGGCCCGGCGCGCGTGTATGTCTGCGGGATCACCCCGTACGACGTGACGCATCTCGGGCACGCCGCCACGTTCGTCTGGTCCGACGTCGCCGCGGCGGTCCTGCGCCTCGCCGGCGTCGAGGTGGCCATGTGCCGCAACGTCACCGACGTCGACGACGTGCTCACCCGCGCGGCCGACACCCGGGGCCACGCTTACGACGAGTTCGCGCTCTACCAGGAGTACCTCTTCGAGAAGGACATGTCGGCGCTCGGCGTGCACCGTCCGGCGCACGAGCCCCGGGCCCGGCACCACGTCACCCATGTCCAGCAGCTCGCCGCCGCGCTGCTGGCCACCGGGCACGCGTACGAGCGCGACGGGTACGTGTACTTCCGCGGCGCCGGTACCGTCGACCGGGCCGGGCTCACCCGCGCCGACGCGCTGGCGCTGGCCGAGGAGTTCGACGACGATCCCGGCGACCCGCGCCGCGACGAACCGTTCGACGTGCCGGTCTGGCGTCCGTCCAGCGGCAACCAGCCGGCGTGGCCCAGCCCGTGGGGACCGGGCCGGCCGGGCTGGCACGCCGAATGCGCGGCGATGGCCATGTCCGTGCTCGGCACCACCGTCGATCTGCTCGCCGGCGGCGCGGACCTGCGCTTCCCGCACCACGCCTACCAGGCCGCCATGGTCGAGGCGGCCAGCTCGGTGGCGCCGTTCGCCCGGGCCCGCCTGCACGTCGGCGCGGTACACCAGGGCGGCGCGAAGATGGCCAAGTCCACCGGCAACCTCACCCTCGTCGGCGACCTGCTGGACCGGTACCCGCCCGCGGCGGTACGCCTGCTGATCCTCAACCGGTCCTGGTCCGAGCCGTGGGGGTACCACGCGGGCGACCTCGACGCCACCGGCGCCATCCTCGAAGACCTCTTCGCCGCCGCGGCCCGACCGGGCCCCGGCGCGTCCGGCACCGCCGCGGTGACCGGGGCGCTGCTCGACGACCTCGACGTCCCGCGTGCCCTGGCGGTGGCGCGGGAGGCCGGTGGCGAAGCGGCCCGCCTTCTCCTGCGCGTTCTCGCCCTCGCCTGACCCCCGTCCCCCCACCGCAGGGGTCCACCGTGGGGGCAGACGCGTGCTATCCTTGCCGCAGCAGCCACCTCTGGTAGAGGCGAATCCATTGTCTCCCGAGGATGCCCGGCAGATTCAACGGTGATTTCCCGGTCCGGGACGGCTGGCATCCGGCTGTCCCGTCGACCGGTTCCACGCGGACGCCCGGCGGTGGCATGCCACTCCACCAATCCCGCTCCACGCAAGGAGAAACCATGAGCGGTACCCCCATTCCCGAGCGCGGCCGCCCCGTCCACGGCATCGTGGACGTGCGCGACGGCCACGCCCTCATTCGCACGACCGGCTACCTCGCCGCCCCCACCGATGTCTACGTCTCCATAGCCCAGGTCAAGCAGCACGGACTGCGGCCCGGCGACCACGTGACCGGCACGGCGCAGGACGGCACACCGAACCGCCGCGACAAGCACCAGCCGTTGGTGCGGTTGGACACGATCAACGGGATGCATCCCGATGATGCGCGGCGGCGGCCGGAGTTTTACAAGTTGACGCCGTTGTATCCGCAGGAGCGGTTGCGGTTGGAGACCGAGGCGCACATCCTGACCACCCGGG
>WNFV01000503.1_pt1 | contig 86942 bp, 78 predicted proteins | sample 5400101 | NCBI WGS metagenome assembly WNFV01 (sample SAMN13153361, study PRJNA577476) | soil metagenome | isolation source: 115 cm soil or saprolite under grassland replicate 1 | place: USA:California | collected 2016-06-15
TTCCGTGGCGGTCCCGGCGGGGGTGGCGGTCCCGGTGGGGGCGGCGGCGGTGGCGGTGGCTACCGTGGCGGTCCCGGTGGGGGCGGCGGCGGTGGCGGTGGCTACCGTGGCGGCCCTGGTGGTGGCGGCGGTCCCGGCACGGGTACCGCGGGCGCCGGCCGTCCCGGTGGTGGCGGCGGGCGCGGTCGTGGCGGTGGCGCGGCCGGCGCGTTCGGCCGGCCGGGCGGCAAGCCGACCCGGGGTCGCAAGTCGAAGAAGCAGCGCCGTCAGGAGTTCGACAACCTCTCCGCCCCGACGATGAGCTCGGGGGCTCCGCGAGGCCAGGGCCAGGTGGTCCGGCTGCCGCGCGGCGCGTCCCTGTCCGACTTCGCCGAGCGGATCAACGCCAACCCCGGCTCGCTGGTCCAGGAGATGTTCAACCTGGGCGAGATGGTCACGGCGACCCAGTCGTGTACCGACGACACCCTGCTGCTGCTGGGCGAGCACCTGGGCTTCGAGGTCCAGATCGTCACCCGCGAGGAGGAGGACCGGGAGCTGCTCGCCCGGTTCGACATCGACCTCGACGCCGACATCGCCGAGGACCGGCTGGTCACCCGGCCGCCGGTGGTGACCGTCATGGGTCACGTCGACCACGGCAAGACCAAGCTGCTGGACGCCATCCGGTCCAGCAACGTGGTGGCCGGCGAGGCCGGCGGGATCACCCAGCACATCGGCGCGTACCAGGTCTACGGCGAGCACGACGGCGTGGAGCGGGCGATCACCTTCATCGACACCCCGGGTCACGAGGCGTTCACCGCCATGCGGGCCCGCGGTGCCCAGGCCACCGACATCGTGGTACTGGTCGTGGCCGCCGACGATGGTGTGATGCCGCAGACGATCGAGGCGCTCAACCACGCCAAGGCGGCCGACGTGCCGATCGTGGTGGCGGTCAACAAGATCGACAAGCCGGAGGCCAACCCGGCGAAGGTACGCCAGCAGCTCACCGAGTACGGGCTGGTCGCCGAGGAGTACGGCGGCGACACGATGTTCATCGACATCTCGGCGAAGAGCCGGCTCAACATCGACGGACTGCTGGAGGCCGTGCTGCTGACGGCCGACGCGTCGCTGGATCTGCGCGCCCCGATCGACGGGAACGCTCAGGGTCTCGCGATCGAGGCACACCTCGACCGTGGTCGTGGCCCGGTCGCCACGGTGCTGGTCAACCAGGGCACCCTACGGATCGGTGACGCGATCGTGGCCGGCGACGCACACGGCCGCGTGCGCGCCATGCTCGACGAGAACGGCAAGCCGGTGGCCGAAGCGGGTCCCGCCCGCCCGGTCCAGGTGCTCGGTCTCACCGCCGTACCCGGTGCCGGCGACACCTTCCTGGCGGTGCGCGAGGACCGTACCGCCCGGCAGATCGCCGAGCAGCGGCAGGCCCGCGACCGCGCGGCGCAGATCGCCAACCGCGGTGGCCGGGTGACCCTGGAGAACCTGCTCGACCGGATCAAGGAGGGCGAGAAGACCACGCTCAACCTGATCCTCAAGGGCGACGTCTCCGGTTCGGTGGAGGCCCTGGAGGACGCCCTCGTCAAGATCGAGGTCGCCGAAGAGGTGCAGCTCAAGATCATTCACCGGGGCGTCGGCGGGGTCACCCAGGACGACGTCAACCTGGCCAGCGCGTCGGACGCGATCATCATCGGGTTCAACGTGCGGGCCGAGGGCAAGGTCCGCGAGTACGCCGACCGCGAGGGCGTGGAGATCCGGTACTACACGGTCATCTACCAGGCCATCGAGGAGGTCGAGGCGGCGCTCAAGGGGCTGCTCAAGCCGGAGTACGAGGAGGTCGAGCTGGGCACGGCGGAGATCCGCGAGGTGTTCCGCTCGTCCCGGGTCGGCAACATCGCCGGCTGCATCGTCCGGTCCGGGCTCATCCGGCGCAACGCCAAGGCCCGGCTGCTGCGCGACGGCGCGGTGGTGTCGGAGAACGTCACCATCTCGTCGCTCAAGCGGTTCAAGGACGACGCGACCGAGGTCCGCGAGGGCTTCGAGTGCGGTCTGACCCTGAGCAACTACAACGATCTGAAGGTCGGCGACATGATCGAGACCTTCGAGATGCGCGAGAAGCCGCGCGCCTAGCGGGCACGGCTGAAGGGGGCGCCTGCGGGCGCCCCCTTATCATTTCCCGGATGTCCCGGTACGCGCTGCTCATCGCCCCGTCGACCAACCGGGTGTACGCCGACGCCGCGCTCCGGCTCACCCGCGCGGAGCTGGCGATCTTCGGCGGCTCGGTGCTCTCCGCGCCGCCGGACGGGGTCGACGAGGCGCGCATCGGCGGCGTGCCGTACGTCGTCTTCGACGCCGAGCTGACCGCCGCGGACGTGGCCTACCTGGCCAACCTCTCGTCGATCTACGCGCTCTTCGAGCGGGTCGACGAGGGGTTGCTGCGGCCGGTGGAGCTGCGCCCGCTGGCGTGCTTCGACGACGACCTGATCACCATCCCGAAGTACGCCGGCAAGACCAACGAGCAGTTCACCCGGCTGCTGCTCAACGTGACCCTGCTCGCCAGCGCCGCCGCGCCGGGCATGCTGGAGCGGCGGCTGACCGTCCTCGACCCGCTGTGCGGCCGGGGTACCACGCTGAACCAGGCGCTGCGGTACGGGTACGACGCGGTGGGCATCGAGCGGGACGGCAAGGAGGTCGACGCATACGCGGCCTTCTTGAAGACCTACCTGCGCCGTAGGCGCCTGAAGCACCACGCCGAGCTGAACCCGGTGCGCCGCGACCGGCGGCTGGTCGCCCGCCGGTTCGTGGCCGAGATCGGCGGCGCGGCCGGGCGCCAGACGGTGACCATGTTCCACGCCGACACCACCGACGCCCGGCAGTTCCTCCGCGCCGGATGCGCCGACGTGGTCGTGGCCGACGCCCCGTACGGCGTCGCGCACGGCAGCCACGCCGGCGGTGGGCGTAGCCGCCATCCGCTGGACCTGCTCCGCGTGGCCGTACCGGTCTGGGCCGAGTTGCTCGCCCCCGGCGGCGCGCTTGGCCTGTCCTGGAACACGCACGTCGCCGGCCGGGCGGATGCGGTGGCGGTACTGGCGGAAAACGGGCTGTCCGTGGTGGAGTACCCCGACCTGTCCCATCGGGTGGATCAGGCCATCCTGCGCGACATCCTGGTCGCCCGGAAGTGACCCGCGTTACCGTCGTCGCATCATGTCCGAGTGCTGGTGGTCGATCGAGGTGCTGGACGGCGCGTTCCCGGCCGAGCAGTGGCGCGCCGCGCACTCCGCCGCGCTCATCGAGGCGGCCATCACCAACGGCGCGCGCGACTGGGCCTGGCAGCGGCAGCCCTGGGGAGTGATCTTCGAGATCGCCTTCGCCGACGCCGACGACTGGGTCACCTTCCGGCACCTGCCCGCCGTCACGGCGGCGCTCGACGCGGTACCCGATCCGGTGAACGGGCTCATGATCTACCAGGGGCGTGGCGGCAGTTCGGCGTCGGGCGACCCGCGCCGGCCGTTCCCGCGCGCGGGGGCCGGCGCCGCGCCCGTCCCGCAGGAGCCCGCCCCGGTCATCGTCGCCCAACTCGGGTGACCGCGCCGCCGGCCGGCGGCTACCGTGTGCTGTCGTGTACACCGGGACCGCCGTGTTCGATCTGCTGCTGCCGGCAGACTCGCGATCGCTGAAGGCCAAGCGCTCCTACGTCCGGCCGATCGTGGCGGCGCTGCGCCGGTTCGAGGTGGCCGTGGCCGAGGTCGGCGCGCTGGACCTGCACGGCCGCACGGAGATCGGGGTGGCGGCAGTGGCTGCCGAGCCCGCCCAGATCACCCGCGTGATCGACGCCTGTGAACGGCTCGTCGCCGGGCGGCCTGAGGTGGAGCTTCTGTGGGTCCACCGCAGGGTGCACGGCGACGACGATTAGCGGGTACCCAGGTAATGTCAGCACAGTTGGTCACGAGTCGTCGGAGGTGCGAGATGACAGATCCCGCCCGGGTACGCCGGCACGCCGAACGCGTCCGGGAGCTGGTCGCTTCCGTCGTGCGTACCCAGATCAAAGACCCCCGACTGGGCATGATCACGATTACCGACGCGCGGATCACGGCTGACCTGCGCGAGGCCACGGTCTTCTACACCGTCCTGGGTGACACCGCCGCCAAGACCGGTACCGCCGCCGCGCTGGAGAGCGCGAAGGGCCTGCTGCGCAGCATCGTCGGCAAGGCGCTGGGGCTGCGGCACTCGCCCACGCTCAGCTTCGTCCTCGACGACGTGCAGGACCACGCCAAGCACATCGACGAGCTGTTGGCCACCGCCCGGGAGTCCGACGCGGAGATCCAGCGGATGGCGGCCGGCGCCGAGTACGCCGGTGATCCCCAGCCCTACAAGCTGGAGGAGGACATCGAGGTACCCGCTGGCGAGGAGCGGTGAGCGCCGCGGCGCCGCGGCGTGGGCTGAGCCGCACGGCGCGCCGGCGCGGCCGGTGCGCGGCGGGCGGCGATGGCCGCGCCTCCGGGCGGCGTCGCGGCGCTCACCAGGAGGCCCGGTGACCCGGGCGGCGCAGGCCACGGCGTTATCCGCCCCGGCGACCGCGGAACCCTGCGCGATCGCCGAGCCCGACTGGGCCGCCGCGATGGCGGCGCTGCGGGACCTGCCCGCCGACCCCGAGATTCTGCTCGTCTGCCACCTCAACCCCGACGGCGACGCGTTGGGCAGCATGCTCGGCTGCGGGCTCGGCCTGGCCCGGGCCGGGCTGCCGGCTCGGGCGACGTTTCCGGCGCCGTTCGAGCTGACCCCGCCCTTCGACCAGCTCCCCGGGGTGGAGCTGCTGGTCGATCCGACCGAGGCGGCACCCGCCCCGGACCTGCTGATCTGCTTCGACGCCGCGAGCGCGAGCCGGCTCGGCGAGCTGGCCGACCGGCTGGACACCGCTGGAACCAGCATCGTCGTCGACCATCACGCCTCCAACACCCGGTTCGGCACGCTGCACCTGATCGACCCGGGGGCGGCGGCCACCTCGGTGGTGGTGGCGGAGCTGCTGCGCCGGCTCGGGGTACCCCTCGACGAGCGGATCGCCGAGTGTCTCTACGTGGCGCTGTCCACGGACACCGGTTCGTTCAAGTTCGACCTCACCACCCCGGCCGTGCACGAGCTGGCCGCCCGGCTGCTGGCCACCGGCCTGCGTCCGGCCGAGATCTCCCGGCGCCTGTTCGACAACCGGCCATTCGGGGCGATGAAGCTCTACGGCGACGTGCTCGCCCGGGCGACCCTGGAGCCGGCCGCGGCGGCCGGGCGGGGCCTGGTCTGGTCCTTCGCCACGCTGGCCGACCTGGCCCGGCACGGCCAGCACCGGCACGTGCTCGAAGGGCTGATCGACGCGGTCCGGGTGGCCGAGGAGGCGGACGTGGCCTGCGTGCTCAAGCAGGCCGCCGACGACGAATGGACCGTGTCGCTGCGCTCCAAGGGCGGCGTGGACGTCGCCGCGGTCGCGGTGGGACTGGGCGGGGGCGGGCACCGGTTGGCCGCGGGGTTCACCGGGCGCGGCGCGCTGGACGAGGTCATCGCGGTGATCCGCACGGCGTTAGCGTCGCCTTAACGACCGTTCCAGCATGCGGGAAGTCCGCACATCATATGAGACCTGAACGATAGGTTAGGCGTGTCATGCGCGCCGTACTCATCCTTCGCCGCCGCGGCGGGATCTGCTTCTAGGCCAGCTCCCCGCCGCGGGGAGCCGTGCTGGCCAGGCCTGCCGCCCGTCGGGGCGGCCGCCGAGGAATCGAGCAGGGACCGTGTCATGACAATGACCACCGCCGCACCCAGCACCAGTTCCAGGGTCTACCGACCCGGCACCGCGCCCTCGCCGGCCACTTTCTCCGGCCACCCCGGACGGCCCGCGACCGCGTTCCCGAGCAGTCACCGATCCTGGAAGGACGCCGACATGGCCGCCGCCAAGCCCAAGCCCCAACCTTCGGACGACGAGCGCGAGCAGGCCCGCCGGGCGCTGCAGACCTCGATGGACACCCGCCAGTAGACGCGGGTTCACGCGGGAGGCGGCCGCGCCGACCGAAGGTCCAGGCGCTGGGATATGTCACCAGTAGGCGCCGTACCCGCCGTACCGCCGCGCCAGGTCGCCCGCCTGGCGCTGCCGGCTCTGGTGGTCCTCGCCGCCGAGCCGCTCTACGTCCTCGTCGACACCGCCGTCGTCGGGCACCTCGGGCGCACGCCGCTCGCCGCGCTCGCCGTCGGCGGGGTGGTACTCGGCCTGGCGGCATGGTTCGGGATCGTCCTCGCGTACGGTACGACCGGGCGGGCCGCCCGGCACTACGGAGCCGGCGCCCGTGCCGACGCGGTCGCCGAAGGGGTGCAGGCGTCGTGGCTCGCGCTCGGGGCCGGCGTGCTGACGCTGCTCACCATCGAGCTGCTGGCCGGGCGGATCGCCGGTACCCTCGCGGGTTCTGCCGAAGTGGCGCGACCCGCGGCGAGCTGGCTGCGGATCGCGGCCCTGGGAATCCCCGGCCTGCTTCTCGCCACCGCCGGGAACGGCTGGCTGCGCGGCGTGCAGGACACCCGGCGGCCGCCGCGCTACATCGTCGGCGCCAACCTGCTCTCCGCGGCGCTCGGCCCGCTGCTGGTCTACGGCGCCGGCCTCGGCCTCGCCGGTTCGGCCATCGCCAACGTCATCGCCCAGACGCTGTCCGGCGCCCTCTTCGTGCGCGCCCTGGTCGCCGAGCGGGTCTCCCTGCGGCCGCATCCCGGCCTGATCCGCGCGCAGCTCGTGGTCGGGCGCGACCTGGTGCTGCGCGGCGCGGCCTTCCAGGCCTGCTTCCTGTCCGCGACCGCGGTGGCCGGGCGGTTCGGCCAGGCCGCGCTCGGCGCGCACCAGATCGCCCTGCAACTGTGGATGTTGTGCGCGCTGGCCCTGGACGCCCTGGCGATCGCCGCACAGTCTCTGGTCGGGGCCGCACTGGGTGGCGCGGACGCGGCCGGCGCCCGGGCGCTGGCCCGGCAGATCACCCGGCTCGGGCTGATCTGCGGCACGGCCTTCGCCGTGGTCATCCTCGCCGGCGCGGGGGTACTGCCGCGGCTGTTCAGCACCGATCCCGAGGTGTACCGGCAGGCGATGCGGGCCTGGCCCTGGTTCGTGGCGATGCAGCCGGTGGCCGGCGTGGTGTTCGCGCTCGACGGGGTCCTGATCGGGGCCGGGGACGTGCGGTACCTGCGGACCCTGACGATCGGTGCGGCGCTCCTCGGGTTCCTGCCGGCGATCTGGCTGGCGTACTGGCTGCGGCTCGGGCTGGGCGGGATCTGGGCCGGGCTGGCGCTCTTCGTGGTGATCCGGTTGGTCGCCCTGCTCGCGCGGTTGCGCACCGGACGGTGGGCGGTCGTCGGGGCGGTGCGGTGATTAGGCTGGGGCGCCGTGGAGCGAGCGGAGCGGCGCGGCGCCGTCGGGTCTGAACCGACCGGTCTGATCGTCGTCGACAAGCCGGCCGGGATGACCTCGCACGACGTGGTGGCGCGGATCCGGCGGCTCGCGCGGACCCGCCGGGTCGGGCACGGCGGCACGCTGGACCCGATGGCGACCGGCGTCCTTGTGATCGGGGTCGGCCGGGCGACCCGGCTGCTCACGTACGTGATCGGGGCCGGCAAGGGGTACACCGCGACGATCCGCCTCGGGCAGTCCACGGTCACCGACGACGCCGAGGGGGACGTGGTGGCCACGATCCCGGCCGGGCACGTGACCGACGAAGAGATCCGGGCCGGGCTGGCCGCGCTGACCGGCGAGATCACCCAGGTACCCAGCGCGGTGAGCGCGATCAAGGTGGACGGGCAGCGGGCGTACGCGCGGGTACGGGCGGGGGAGGAGGTGGCCCTCGCGGCCCGCCGGGTCACCGTGTCCCGCCTGGACCTCGTGGCCGTGCGCCGGACCGGCGACGTGGTGGACCTCGACGTGGTCGTGGAGTGCTCGTCCGGTACCTACGTGCGGGCGCTGGCCCGCGACCTCGGCGCCGCGCTCGGGGTCGGCGGGCACCTGACGGCGCTGCGCCGTACCCACGTCGGGTCCTTCGGGCTGGCCGAGGCCGTGACGTTGGACGAGCTGGCCGCGCGGGAGGATCCCGTGACGCTGTCGCTGGCCGAGGCGGCGGCCCGGTTCTTCCCGCGCCGGGACGCCACCGCCGACGAGGCCCGGGTCCTGGGCCACGGCGGGCCGCTGCCCGCGATCGGGATCGCCGGGCCGTACGCGGTGTTCGACCCGGCCGGCACGGTCCTGGCGATCGTCGCCGAGCGCGACGGCCGGGCCCGCCCACAGGTCGTCCTCGCTCCGGCGGGCCCAGTAGCATGAGCCGGGTGCGAGCTCGGATGCGTACCGGTCTGGTCGCTCTCGTCGGCATTGCCGCGCTGCTACCGCTGGCCGGCTGTGGGCCGGGCACGCCGGCCGCGGCGCATTGGGCCGAGGCGGGCGCGTCGGCGTCCTCGTCCGACCCCGGCGCCGCCTCGTCGGGCCCGGGTCCGACCTCGGCCGGTCCGTCGCCGTCCGGCTCCGCCAGCTCGAAGAGCTCGGCCTCGCCGCCCACGAGCGGAGCCCTGGACCTGCGCGCGGTGTCCGGTAAGACGGTGCTGGTCGACCCCGGGCACAACGGCGGCAACGGGGCGCACCCCGAGATCATCAACCAGCTGGTGCCGATGGGCACGGGCACCAAACCCTGCGACACGACCGGTACCTCGACCAACTCCGGGTACTCGGAGGCCGCGTTCACCTTCGACGTCGCGACCCGGCTGGTGTCGCTGCTCAAGGCGGCCGGGGCCAAGGTGGTGACCACCCGTTCCGACAACATCGGCGTCGGGCCGTGCGTCGACAAGCGCGCGGCGATCGGCAATGAGGCCCGTGCCGCGGTCGCGGTCTCGATCCACGGCGACGGTGGGCCGTCCGGTGGGCACGGCTTCCACGTGATGGAGCCGGCCAAGGTCGGCGCCCCGTCCGACGCGATCATCGGACCGTCCCACCAGCTCGCGCTGAAGGTCCGGGACAGCTTCCGCGCCCGCACCGGTGTCCCGCCGGCGACCTACATCGGTACCAACGGCATCAACACCCGCAGCGACATGGCCGGGCTGAACCTGTCCACCGTGCCGAAGGTCCTCATCGAGTGCGGCAACATGCGCAACTCGGGCGATGCGGCGATCATGGCCAGCCCGGGCGGACGCCAGAAGATGGCCGAGGGGATCGCCGCCGGCCTGGCCGCGTTCCTGGCGGGTTGACGTGCAGCGCTGGCGGGGGTACGAGGCGGCACCGAGCGGCTGGGGCCGGTCGGCGATCACGATCGGCGTCTTCGACGGGGTGCACCGCGGGCACCAGGAGATCATCGGGCACACCGTGAAGCGCGCCCGCGACCTCGGCGTCCAGTCGGTCGTGGTGACCTTCGACCCGCATCCGGCCGAGGTGGTCCGGCCCGGCTCGCACCCGGCGGTCCTGTCCGAGCCGGCCCGCAAGGCCGAGCTGATCGAGGCGCTGGGCGTCGACGTGCTGTGCGTGATCCCGTTCACGCCGGAGTTCTCCCGATTGCCGGCCGAGCAGTTCGTCCACGATGTCCTCGTCGAGCACCTGCACGCCGCGCTGGTCGTGGTCGGGGAGAACTTCCGCTTTGGGCACAAGGCGGCCGGCGACGAGGCGTTGCTGGCCCGGCTCGGCCGCACCTTCGGCTTCAGCGTCGAGGACGCGCCACTGGTCACCAGCAACGGGACGGTCTTCTCGTCCACATACATCCGGGCGTGCGTCGACGCCGGCGACGTGGTGGCCGCCGCGGCGGCCCTGGGCCGGCCGCACCGCGTGGAGGGCGTCGTGGTCCGCGGCGACCAGCGCGGCCGGCAGCTCGGCTTCCCCACGGCCAACCTGCTCTGCAGCCGGTACGCCGCGATCCCGGCCGACGGCGTGTACGCCGCCTGGCTGGTCCGGCGCTCGCCGCGTACCGGTGGCGGAGCCGGCGCCGCGGAGCGGCTCATGGCCGCGGTCTCGATCGGTACCAACCCGACGTTCTCCGGGCGGGAGCGCCGCGTCGAGGCGTACGCGCTGGACTTCGACGACGACCTGTACGGCGAGCGGGTGGGGCTGGACTTCGTCGCGCACCTGCGCGAGATGCGTGCCTACACCGCGGTCGAGCCGCTGATCGCCCAGGTCCACCAGGACGTCGCCGACACGCGCAGCGCGCTGGCCGGCTGATCAGCGGCCCGCCGGGGCCGACCGCGAGGTAGCTGGTAGCCTTGTCGGCGATGCCGGATTCCCGGTGAGGCTCCGCGTGCCTGCCCGACGCCGTGGGTGCGGGGCCACACATCACCCGAGATAGGGAGCACATGGCGCTCGAAGCAGAGCTCAAGACGAAGATCATGCAGGATTACGCGACACACGAGGGCGACACCGGGTCGCCCGAGGTCCAGGTCGCGGTCCTGACCAGGCGGATCTCCGACCTGACCGAGCATCTCAAGACCCACAAGCACGACCACCACAGCCGTCGTGGTCTGCTGCTGCTCGTCGGCCGCCGCCGCCGCCTGCTCAACTACCTGCAGAAGACCGACATCCAGCGCTACCGTTCGCTCATCGAGCGGCTCGGCCTGCGCCGGTAGGACCACCCCGAAGGGCGGCGATCAGCCGCCCTTCGGCGTAACAACCGCACACGGGTAACGCGCCTCAGGACAGGGGAGCCCGGCACCGCCGCGAGCGCACCGGTCCTCGGTAGTGGCCCTCGGAACCTCGACGGTCCCGCGGGCTTCGATCGAAGACCGGCCGCCTGGAAGCTCCCCGAGGTCGTGCCCACGACCAAAGGAGCACAAACTTCACATGACCGAGCAGACTCTCGGCACCCAGCACAGCACCGCGACCATCGACAACGGGTCCTTCGGCACCCGCCAGGTGGTCTTCTCCACCGGCCGCCTCGCCAAGCAGGCCGCCGGCTCGGTGATCGCGCAGCTCGGCGACACCGTCGTGCTGTCCGCCACCACGGCCAGCAGAACCCCCAAGGAGCAGTTCGACTTCTTCCCGCTGACGGTCGACGTCGAGGAGCGGATGTACTCCGCGGGCCGGATCCCCGGCTCGTTCTTCCGCCGCGAGGGCCGGCCCACCGAGGACGCGGTCCTCACCTGCCGCCTGACCGACCGGCCGCTGCGCCCGACGTTCGTCAAGGGGCTGCGCAACGAGGTCCAGGTCGTCGAGACGATCCTGGCGCTGGACCCGCAGCACCCCTACGACGTCGTGGCGATCAACGCCGCGTCGCTGTCCACCCAGCTGTCCGGCCTGCCGTTCAACGGCCCGGTCGGGGCCACCCGGGTGGCCCACGTCGACGGCCAGTGGGTGGCCTTCCCCACCCATGACGAGCTGGCGCGGGCCACGTTCGACATGGTCGTCGCCGGGCGTGCCCTGCCCGACGGCGAGGTCGCGATCATGATGGTCGAGGCCGAGGCCACCGAGAACGTCATCGCGCTCGTCGGCGGCGGCGCCACCGCCCCGACCGAGGAGATCGTGGCGAGCGGCCTGGAGGCCGCGAAGCCGGCGATCCGCGAGCTGTGCCGGGCCCAGGCCGAGCTGGCCGCGGTCGCCGCCAAGCCGACCCAGGAGTTCCCGGTCTTCCTCGACTACCAGGACGACGTGTACGCCGCGGTCGAGGCCGCCGGGCGCGACGAGATCTCCGAGGCGCTGCGCATCGCCGCCAAGGCCGAGCGCGAGGAGGCGCTCGACCGGATCAAGGAGGCGGTGTTCGAGCGGGTCGCCCCGGAGTTCGAGGGGCGGGAGAAGGAGATTCCGGCCGCCTTCCGGTCGGTGACCAAGAAGGAGGTACGCGCCCGCGTGCTGCGCGACCAGGTCCGCATCGACGGGCGTGGGCTGCGCGACATCCGGCCGCTGACCGCCGAGGTGCACGTGCTGCCGCGGGTACACGGGTCGGCGCTTTTCGAGCGCGGGGAGACCCAGATCCTCGGCGTCACCACACTGAACATGCTCCGGATGGAGCAGGCGCTGGACACGCTGTCCCCGCAGAAGACCAAGCGGTACATGCACAACTACAACTTCCCGCCGTACTCGACCGGGGAGACCGGCCGGGTCGGTGCGCCGAAGCGGCGGGAGATCGGGCACGGGGCGCTCGCCGAGCGGGCGCTGATCCCGGTGCTGCCCAGCCGCGAGGAGTTCCCGTACGCGATCCGGCAGGTGTCCGAGGCGCTGGGCTCCAACGGCTCCACCTCGATGGGGTCGGTCTGCGCGTCGACCATGTCGCTGCTGTCCGCCGGGGTACCGCTGAAGGCACCGGTCGCCGGCATCGCCATGGGGCTGATCTCCGACGAGGTCGACGGCAAGACCAGCTACGTGACGCTGACCGACATCCTGGGCGCCGAGGACGCCTACGGCGACATGGACTTCAAGGTCGCCGGTACCCGGGACTTCGTCACCGCGTTGCAGCTTGACACCAAGCTCGACGGCATCCCGTCCGACGTGCTGGCCGGCGCGCTCCAGCAGGCGCACGACGCGCGCCAGACGATCCTCGACGTCATGGCCGACGCGATCGAGTCGCCGGCGGGCATGTCGAAATACGCCCCGCGGGTGACCACGATCCGGATCCCGGTCGACAAGATCGGCATGGTGATCGGGCCAAAGGGCCAGACCATCAACGCGATCCAGGACGAGACCGGTGCCGAGATCACGATCGAGGACGACGGTACGATCTACGTCGGCGCGACCGACGGGCCCTCGGCCGAGGCGGCGGTGGAGCGGATCAACGCGATCGCCAACCCGACCATGCCGAAGGTGGGCGACAAGTTCCTCGGCACCGTCGTGAAGACCGCCGCGTTCGGGGCGTTCATCTCCCTGCTGCCCGGCCGCGACGGGCTGCTGCACATCTCCAAGGTGGGCAACGGCAAGCGGGTGGACAAGGTCGAGGACTTCCTCAACGTCGGCGACAAGGTCGAGGTGCAGATCGCCGACATCGACCAGCGCGGCAAGATCTACCTGGACAAGGTACGGCCGGAGGGCGAGGAAGCGCCGGAGGGCGCGGCCGACCGCCCGGCGGGGCGGGACCGGGGTGACCGGGGGCCGCGCGACCGCGGCGAGCGGGGTCACGGCGACCGGGGCCCGTCCCGGGGCGCCGACCGGGGCCCGAACGACGCGCCGGCCGGCGAGGACGGCGGCGACAGCGACGAGCAGCGCCGGCGGCGCCGGCGCCAGCGCTGAAAACCGTCGCGAAGGACGCCGTGGGCGGGGCGGTGCACCGCACCGTCCTGCCCAACGGACTGCGCATCCTGACCGAGGCGGTACCGGCGATGCGCAGCGTGTCCTTCGGCATCTGGGTCGGCGTCGGCTCCCGCGACGAGGCGCCCGGGCTCGGCGGTACCTCCCACTTCCTGGAGCACCTGCTCTTCAAGGGCACCAAGCGGCGCAGCGCGCTGGAGATCTCCGCGCAGATCGAGGCGGTCGGCGGGGAGACCAACGCGTTCACCACCAAGGAGTACACCTGCTACTACGCGCGGGTGCTCGACGCTGACCTGCCGCTGGCGGTCGACGTCCTCGGGGACGTGATCACCTCGTCGCTGATCGCCGAGGTCGACGTGGAGACCGAGCGCGGGGTGATCCTCGAAGAGATCGCCATGCACGACGACGAGCCCGACGACGAGGTGCACGACCTGCTCGCCCAGGCGATCTACGGGGACCACCCGCTGGGCCGGCTGGTCTCGGGTACCAGCGCGACGATCAGCACGCTGCGCCGGGAGCAGATCCTCGGCTTCTACCGGCGCCGGTACACGCCGCCGCGGATGGTCGTCACCGCCGCCGGCAACCTCGACCACGACCGGGTCGTGGAGCTGGTCGGGGGCGCCCGCCTCGCCGCCGGGCCGGCGGCCGAGCCGGCGCCGCTGCGGCGGGACAGGCGGGTGGCCACCCGGCGCGGGCAGGTGGTGGTGCGGGACAAGGAGACCGAGCAGGCGCACCTGGTCCTCGGCGGGCCGGGGATCGGGCGGCTCGACGAGCGCCGCTTCGCGCTGGGCGTGCTGAACAACTCCCTCGGTGGCGGCATGTCCAGCCGGCTCTTCCAGGAGATCCGGGAGCGGCGGGGCCTCGCGTACTCGGTGTACTCGTACACCTCGCAGTACGCCGGCACCGGGATCTTCGCGGTGTACGCCGGCTGCGCCCCGGGCAAGGTCGACGAGGTGCTCGACCTGACCCGGACCGAGCTGGCCACGGTGGCGGCCGACGGGCTGACCGAGGCCGAGGTGGCACGGGGCCGGGGGATGGCCAAGGGCGCGCTGGTGCTGGGGCTGGAGGACACCGGGTCCCGGATGACCCGGCTGGGCAAGGGGGAGCTGCTCTACGGCGAGGTGCTCTCCGTCGACGACCTGCTCGCCCGGGTCGAGGCGGTGGACGCCGAGCAGGTCCGGGCAGTGGCCGCGGACCTGCTCCTGGAGCCGATGTCGCTGGCCGTCGTCGGGCCGTTCGCCGACCACGACTTCACGATCTGACCGGACGCGCCTCCCGGGGCAGCAGCGCGGCGCAGGCGGCGCCGAGGAGGTTCGCGCCGACGAGGCCGGCGCAGGTCAGCGCGAGCGCGCGCCCCGAGGGGGTACGCGGCACGAGCGTCAGGTAGAGCGTGCCGAACGTGGTCACCCCGACGACCTGGGCGAGCTGCACCATCGTGGCGAGCATGCCGCTCGCGTCGGCGGCGTCGGCGAGCGGTACGTGCCGCACGGCGAGCGTGACCAGCGGCGAGAACGCCGCACCGAAGCCCAGCCCGAAGCAGAGCTGGGCGACCCAGAACAGCACCCCGGGCGTACCGCCGCCGCGCACCGACAGGCCGAGCAGGCCGAGCCCGGCCGCCCCGAGCAGGATGCCGAACGGGATCATCCGACCGTGCCAGTGCGCGGGAAGGCGCCGCCAGTTCAGGCTCGCCAGGGCGAACGCGCCACCCCCGGCGAGGAACGTCAGGCCCGCGCGCAACGGCGAGAAACCCAGCCCGCCCTGCAGGTGCAGGGTCTGCGTCAGCAGGTACCCGCCGTAGCCGGCCATGATCGCGAAGAGCGCGGCCAGCCCGGCGACCATGCCCGGCGCCCGTACCACCCGGCCGGGTACCAGCGGCGCGGCGGCCCGCCGCTCGATCAGCACGAAGAGGCCGAACAGCAGCACCGCGGCGCCCAGGCTCACCCAGCCCCACACCGGCCAGTGCTCCTCGTGGCCGAGTACGAGCGGCACCACGAACAGCAGCACGGCCGCGGAGAGACTGAGCACGCCGCCGACGTCGAGACCCCGGCCCGGCTCGCCCCGGTCGGCGGGCAGTAGCCGGCGCGCGGCGAGCAGCAGCGCCACCCCGATCGGCACGTTGACGAGGAAGACCGGGCGCCAGCCGGTACCCCCGAGGTCGGCCTGGACCAGCGCGCCACCGGCCACCTGGCCGACCACGGCGCCCCCGGCGAGCGCCACGGCGTAGATGCTGAACGCCCGCGCCCGCGCCGGCCCGGTGAAGTGCCGCTGGATCAGGCTGAGCACCTGCGGCACCATGAGCGCCGCGCCCGCGCCCTGCACCAGCCGGTACCCGATGAGCTGGCCGGTCGACCCGGCCAGCCCGCAGGCGAGCGACGCGGCGGTGAAGAGGGCCAGCCCGGCGAGGAACGTGCGGCGGTGGCCGAGCCGGTCGCCCAGCCGCGCCCCGGTGATGAGCAGGACGGCGTAGGAGATCGTGTACCCGGCGACGACCAGTTGCAGCCCGGCGCCGCTGGCGTGCAGGTCGGTCCGGATCGTGGGGACGGCGACGTTGACGATGGTCACGTCGAGGATCGCCATGAACTGCCCGAGCAGGATGGTCGCCAGCAGCACGCCGCCGCGGGTGCGGGGCGCTGGCGCCGCCCGGGGCCGGTCGAGGATCGTGGTCATAGGGGCAGCCTGACGGTCCCGCCATCCCGGTGGTGAGAGCCCGCTGATCCTGGTACCAGCACCACCTGGCACGGGGCCGCGGCGGCCCGCAGGATGGAGGCGTGACAGTGACCACCACGGCGGCCGGCCGCCGCAACGAGCTGGCCCAGTTCCTGCGCAGCCGGCGGGCCCGGCTGAGCCCGGCCAACGTCGGGCTGCCCCCCGGGGTTCGCCGCCGGACCCCCGGCCTGCGCCGGGAGGAGGTGGCCCAGCTCGCCGGCGTCGGGGTGACCTGGTACACGTGGCTGGAGCAGGGCCGGCCGATCCACGCCAGCGTGCAGATCCTCGACGCGATCGCCCGGACGCTGCGGCTGGACCCGGCCGAGCGCGCGCACCTGTACCGGCTCGCCGAGGTGCCGGCCGTGCCCGACCCGGCGGGCTCGGAGGACCTGCCGCCGGACATCCAGCCGATCCTCGACAGCATGGCGCTGATCCCGGCGGCGGTCTACAACGGGCGGTACGACGTGCTGGCGTGGAACGCGGCGTACGCGGCGCTGTTCCCGGCCGTGGTCCACGCGCCGGCGGGGGAGCGCAACGCGCTGTGGCATCTGTTCGTCGTCGAGCCCTGCTGCTCGGCGTTGCTCAACCGCGACGAGGAGCTGCCGCGCATGGTCGCCACGCTGCGCGCCGGGTTCGGCCGGCACCTGGGCGAGCCGGCGTGGACCGGGTTCGTGCGCCGGCTGTCCGCGGCCAGCGCCAGGTTCGCGCAGATGTGGGCCGAGCACGACGTGGCGACGCCGGGTACCCGGATGAAGGTGTTCCAGCACGTCGGCCCGGACCGGCTGCTGCGCACGATGTCGACGGCGTTCACGCTGTCGGGGATGCCGGAGACCCGGATGATCGTGTACACCCCGATCGACGAGGAGGACCGCGTGCTGATGGCCGAGGTGCTCGCGGACGGCGGGCGGCCGTCGGGGTGCCCGGTGCATCGGGGGACCGCGGCGCCGGGCGCGCGTGTCGCCCGGCCGGTCCGCTAATACACGCTGGCGGCCCGGCCGCCTGCCCGTGGTCTCCCATCCGGCAAGGAGCGCGCCGGATGGGAGACCGCGAGCAGCCGCAGCATCGCTGAAGCCGGTCCGCTAATACACGCTGGCGGCCCGGCCGCCTGCCCGTGGTCTCCCATCCGGCAAGGAGCGCGCCGGATGGGAGACCGCGAGCAGCCGCAGCATCGCTGAAGCCGGTCCGCTAAACGCGGTCGACGACCTGGAGCTGGTCGCGATGATCGACCAGGGCGACGGGCTGTTCAGCGCACTGGACGCCGGTGCCGAGGTGGTCGTCGACTTCACCACGCCCGACGTGGTGCTGGACAACCTGCACTGGTGCATCGACCAGGGACTCAACGTGGTGGTCGGGACCAGCGGGTTCACCGAGCACCGGCTGGAGCGGGTACGCACCTGGCTGTCCCGCAAGCCCGACGTCGGCGTGGTCATCGCGCCCAACTTCGCGCTCGGTGCCGTGCTGATGATGGAGTTCGCCGAGCGGGCCGCCCGGTTCTTCCCCTCCGCCGAGATCATCGAGCAGCACCACCCCAACAAGGTGGACGCGCCGAGCGGCACGGCGTTGCAGACCGCGGCGCGGATCGCGAAGGCTCGCAGCGACGCCGGGCTGGGCGAGTCGCCGGACGCGACCAAGGACGAGGTCGAGGGCGCGCGCGGCGCGCTGGTCGAGGGGATCCGCGTGCACTCGGTCCGCGCGGCCGGGCTGCTCGCGCACCAGGAGGTGCTCTTCGGCACGACCGGTGAGACGCTGACCATCCGGCACGACTCCTACGACCGGGCCGCGTTCATGCCTGGGGTACTGCTGGCGGTGCGGTCAGTCGTGCGCCGGCCGGGGCTCACCGTCGGGCTCGGGGCCCTGCTCGACTGACACGTGCAGCCGCAGCTGGGGGACCAGCAGGTCGTCCACGTCCAGCGCCCGGTGCGCGCCGTCAGGCGCCCAGCCGGCGCTCGCCAGGAACCGGCGGGTCGCCGGGTCCTGCTCGTACGCCCACGCCACCGCGGTGCGAAAGCCGTCCTCGCGCCACCCGTCCACCGACGCCGCGAGCAGCCGGCTGCCGTGCCCGCGCCGCCCCCAGCGGGGCTCGACGAGCAGCTCGGTGATCGCGGCGACGTCGGGCGCGAGGGGCTCCTCCCCGGGTGCCAGCGCCGCCTCGTCGGCCGGGCCGCTCGCGGTGAAGCCGACCAGGTGGGCCGACTCGGCCTGCTCGACGGCGACGAGGACCCGGTGGCGACGGGACGGCGGCGCCTCGATCGCGGCCAGCCAGTGCCGGGCTAGCCACGCCTCCGCCATCTCGTCGAGCACGTGCCGGGGCAGCAGGCGACGGTACGCGGTACGCCACGTGACGAGCTGGATACGGGCGATCTCGCCGGCCTCGTCCGGACGTGCTGGCCGGACATACCCGAGCGCCATGGTGTTAGAAACTACGTGAGGGCCGACTGAGTGCCGACGAAGGGGGCAGCGTGAGTGAGGCGGAGCCGCGGCGCGGTCTGAGCCGCACGACGCGCCGGCGTGGCGGGGGCGCGGCGTGGGGCGGTGGCCGCGCCTCCCGGCGGCTCCGCGGAGCGAACGAGGGGACGGCGGCGTGAGGCGACGCACCGTGGTGCAGCTTCTCGTGGTGCTCGCCCTGGCCGGCGCCGCCTGGTGGTTCCTGGCCAACTTCGCGGTGCGGCACGGCTCCTTCGACCTCAAGGTCTACTACGGCGCGGTCAACTACTGGGCAGACGGCGACGGCGAGATCTACGACTACGTCAAGCCGTTCAGCAAGTACGGCTTCACCTATCCGCCGTTCGCCGCGCTCATGATGTCGCCGATGGCGATCCTGCCCTGGTGGGCGGTGAACGGGCTGAGCATCGCCGGGACCGTGCTGGTCACGCTGGTCGTCCTCGACTGGTTCCTACGGCCGGTGGCGCAGCGGCAGGGGTGGACCCGGTGGTTCACCGTCGCGGTCGCGGCGGCGTTCGTGGCGGTGTTCGAGCCGCTGCGTGAGACGGTCAGCTTCGGCCAGGTCAACATGTACCTGCTGCTCCTGGTCCTGTTCGACGTGCGGCTGCTGATCGGGCGGGGCTCGCGCTTCGGCGGGGTCGCGATCGGTCTCGCCACCGCGGTCAAGCTGACCCCGGGGATCTTCATCCTGTACCTGCTGGTGACGCGCCGGTACCGGCCGGCCCTGACCGCGATGGCGACCACCGCGGGGGCGACCGTCCTGGCGATGCTGATCGCGCCGGACGCCTCCCGGGAGTTCTGGACCAGCGCGCTGTGGGACACCGACCGGGTCGGCACGCTGTCGTTCATCTCCAACCAGTCCCTGGAGGGTCTGGTCGCCCGGTTGAATCCGACCGACCCGAGCACCGCGCTGTGGGCCGTGCTGGTCCTGGCGGCGCTCGCGGTCTGGGTGGTGCGGGTGCGCCGGGCCGGGCGGGCCGGCGATGATCTCGGCGGGGTCGCCCTGACCGGTGTCCTCGGGTGCCTGGTCAGCCCGGTGACCTGGATCCACCACCTGGTGTGGACGCTGCCGGCGCTGCTGCTGCTCGTGGACCGGGGGCTGGCCGCGCGCGGGTGGCGGCGGTGGGCCCAGCTCGGCCTGTGCGGGGGCCTCTACGCGCTGCTGTCCAGCCGGATCGTATGGGGGTACGCCGACCACTTCACCGACACCGGGCTGCTGATGAGCAACGCGTACGTGCTGGCCAGCGCGCTGCTGCTGGTGACATTGCCGATCGGCGCGGAGCCGGTACCGGCCTCAGGGCAGGGGTCGGGTGTAGCGGACCTCGGGCAGCTCAACGACCGACCCGTCGGGGCGGCTGACCGGGTAGGCGGCGGTGGCGCCGTCCAGCGTGAAGCCGGTGCGCTCGTAGAACCGGCGAGCCTGGTCGTTGGCGGCGAGCACCCATAGCCGTACCTCCCGGAACCCCCGGTCGGCCAGCCGGCGCAGGGCGGCGGCCATGAGCGCGCGGCCGGCGCCGGTACCCCACCGGGCCGGCTCCACGTAGATCGCGACGATCTCGCCGACCTTCTGGTGCAGCGTCCAGTCGTCCTGGCCGATCCGGTAGTTGCCGCACGAGACGTACCCGATGACCCGGCCGTCCTGGGTGGCCACCAGATGCTCGAAGCCGTCGGCGTGGCGCATCCGGTGCCGGTACCGGTCGGCCCGCCCGTCGCTCTCCATCGCGTCCAGCACGTCCTGCGGAACGATCCCGGCGTAGGCCCGCTGCCAGCCGTGCACGTTGATCCGTACGATGTCCTCCGCGTCGTCGAGCGTCGCGGCCCGTACCGTCAGCACGCGGCGAGCGTAACTGTCAGGGGTGGCCGTTACATTCACGGGTGATGGACTCGATCTCCTCCGCCCAGGCGCGGCGGATCGCGCTGGCCGCGCAGGGCTTCGCCGACCCGCCACCCGGCGGCGCGCCCGACCGCCGCCACCTGCGCCGCGTGCTCGGCCGCACCGGCCTGCTGCAGATCGACTCCGTCAACGTCCTGCGGCGCGCCCACTACCTGCCCGGCTACAGCCGCCTCGGTCCCTACCGCACCGAGCTGCTCGACGCCATGACCTACCGCCGCCCCCGGGAGCTGTTCGAATACTGGGGCCACGAGGCGTCCCTGCTGCCGTTGCGGCTGCACCCCAACCTGCGCTGGCGGATGGCCGACGGGCACGCGTGGGGCGGGGTGGCCCGGCTGGCGCGCGAGCATCCCCACCTCATCGACTGGGTCCGCACCGAGGTTGCGGAGAAGGGCCCGCTGACCGCCGCCGAGCTGGAGGCCGACGCCCCCCGGCGCACCGGCAACTGGGGCTGGAACTGGACCGCCGCCAAGATCGCGCTGGAGTGGCTGTTCTGGCGCGGCGAGGTGCTCGTCACCCACCGCAACAGCGGCTTCGCCCGGGTCTACGACCTGCCCGAGCGGATCCTGCCCGCCGAGCTCCTGGAAGCGCCCACTCCGGAGCCGGCCGAGGCGTTCCGGGAGCTGGTCCGGGTGGCGGCGCGCGGTCTCGGCGTGGCCACCGAGGCCGACCTGCGCGACTACCTACGCCTGCCGGTCGCCGGGGCCCGCACCGCCGTCCGGGAGCTGGCCGAGGCGGGGGAACTGGTCCCGGTCACGGTGGCCGGCTGGCGGCAGCCGGCCTACCTGCACCGCGACGCCCGGCTGCCGCGCCGGATCGGGGCCGCCACGCTGACCAGCCCGTTTGATCCGGTGGTGTGGCGGCGTGAGCGGGCCGAGCGGCTGTTCGGCTTCACCTACCGGATCGAGATCTACACGCCGGCCGCCAAGCGGGTGCACGGCTACTACGTGCTGCCGTTCCTGCTCGGCGACCGGCTGGTGGCCCGGGTCGACCTCAAGGCCGACCGGGCCGCCGGGGTGCTGCGGATCCCCGCGGCGTGGACCGAACCGGACGCCCCGCCGGAGACCCCCGCCGCCCTCGCAGTCGAGCTGCGCCGGCTCGCCGGCTGGCTGGGCCTGGAGGCCGTGGCCGCGCCCGAGCGCGGGGACCTGGCGGCGGACTTGGCGAAGGAGGTACGGGCAGCGGCGGTGTAGCCTGTGCCGCATGGCCGCCGACTCGGTGACGTTCGTTCACGACGGGCATCAGCACGTGGTCGAGCCGACCAACCGGTTCAACCGGTTCATGTTCCGGCTGTGGGCGCGCAGTCCCCGCTGGACCGCCCCGGCGCTGGTCCTGGTCTGCTTCGCCGGCGGCCTGGCCTACGCGTTCTCCGCGCGGCCCACCGGCACCACCGCGTTCGACAGCCCGACCTGTCTGGTCAAGTTCACCACCGGGTTCGACTGCCCGGGGTGCGGTGGCACCCGGGCCTTCTGGTACCTGCTGCACGGTGACCTGCCCGCCGCCGCCCGGTCGCACCTGCTGGCCGTCTTCGCCGCGCCGTTCCTGGTCTACATGTACGTGGCGTGGGCGTCCGGGCTGGTGTTCAAGACCCGGCGGCTGCCGTCGTTGCGGCTGTCCCCGTTGACGATCTCGATGTTCCTGGTCGCCTGGGGCGCCTTCTCGATCCTGCGCAACCTGCCCTGGGCGCCCTTCACCTGGCTCTACGTCTGAGCGACGCTCAGACGTCCGCCGGCACCGGCACCCGGCGCAGCTCGATGTCACCGCTGGCGGTGCGCACCCGCAGGTTGAGGTCCGCCACGCCGTCCTCGGGCGTCCGGCCCTCGCCGTGGTCGAGGTCGCTTCGGGTGGTACCCGCGGTGGTGGCCAGGTCGAGCCAGACACTGGTACCGGCGGCGACACCGATCCGCACGTCTCCGGAGACGGCGTTCACCTGCAGATTCCCCCGGCGCACCGCGCCGATCCGCACGTCCCCCGACGCGGACCGGACGCGGACCGAGCCCTCGGCCTGCTCCACCACGATGTCGCCGCTCGCGGTGTCGATGGCGACGTCGCCGGCCGCGAACCCGAACACCACGTCGCCCGAGGCGGTGTCCAGCGAGGTCTGACCCTCGGCCCGCCCGACGCGGATGTCGGCGCTGGCCCCGCGCACCGCGAGGGTGCCGGTGACCTGTCCGACGGTGACGTCACCGGAGGCGGTGTCGATCGTGGTGTCGCCGTACCGCCCCTCGAAGTGGGCATCGGCGCTGGCCAGCCGGATGATGAGCGGGCTGTCCTCGGGAAGCCGCACGTCCACCCGGATCCGGCCGGACCGGCGCAGCCGCCAGCCGTGCTCGGGCGCCTCGACGTGCAGCGTCGTGCCGCGCATCTCGACCATCGTGTTTTCGGCGGCCTGCTGGGAGGCCGAGGAGCCGTCGTAGGGCTGGACGTCGACCGTGGCCGTGTCCCGCGGCTCGGCGGCGACGAACATCGCGCCGGCGGCGAGCTTGGCGAACAGGCTGATGCGGTCCTGACAGGTGAACTCGGGCATGGAGGTCCCCTTCCAAGAGGTTGACACGTGGCTCAGGCTTGGGCGAAACCGGTGACCCGGCGGCCGAGGCCGCCCCGGCCCCGGCCCGGTGGCACCGGGCTGCCGCCGCTCACCGCGGCGGCGATGGCCCGGACCAGCCACGCGTTGACGGAGATGCCCTCCGCCGCGGCGGCGCGCTCGACCTGGGCCTTCAGCGGCTCGGGCAGGCGCAGGGTGATCCGGGCGGGATCGGCGGTCTCCGGCGGGCCGGGCGGACCCGGCGCGCTAGGCGGAGCCGGTGGGGCCGGTGGTACCGGCGGGTGCTGCCAGCCGACCGGATCGACCGGACCGATCGGCTCGGCCAGCTCGGTCACCGCGAAGTCGGCGTTGCGGCCGCGCAACCGGACCTCGACGCTCGCCGTGCCGAGCTTGCCGGTGATCTCCGCGGCGGCGTCGGACAGCGCTTCCAGCAGGCAGAGCCGGGCGGCGGCGTCGAGCGAGCCGCTGAGCAGCTCGGCGGTGCGGGTGACCTCCGGGCCACCCGGCGCCGCCGCGGCGCGCAGCTCCCGTTGAAGAACGTCGAGGTACGGTGACAGCTCCATGACGTCATTCTGACACCAGACGTGACGTCATGCAAGTGTCAGCCTGACGTCGCTGACGTCATACCAGATCGGACGGGCCGGCGGATCCGGGTGAGCCGCCGCCGAGGTTGTCGCCCCGGCGGTTTAAGGTGCGGGGAACCGACGGAAAGGAGTGCGCCGTGCCCGAGATCGTCGCCCCGCAGGTACGTGTCGTCGCGTGGACGCACTTCGAGCCACCGGAGGACGTGCCCTGGTCCACCGACGCGCAGGGCGGCCAGGCGCTGGCCGAGTTCGCCGGCCGGGCGTGCTACCAGTCCTGGTCCAAGCCCAACCCGGCCACCGCGACCAACGCCGGCTACCTGGCCCACATCCTCGAGGTGGGCCACCTGTCCGTCCTGGAGCACGGCACGGTCACCATGTACTTCACCGGGGTGTCCCGGTCGTTCACCCACGAGCTGATCCGGCACCGGCACTTCTCGTACTCCCAGCTGTCCCAGCGCTACGTCCCCGAGCGCAACGCGGCGATGGTGGAGCCCGACGTCATCGCCGAGGACCCGGAGCTGCACAAGAAGTTCGTCGAGGCGGCCGAGGCGAGCGTGCGCGCCTACACCGACCTGCTGGAGGGGCTGGAACGGCGGTTCGCCGACCTCCCCAACGCGACGCTGCGGCGCAAGCAGGCCCGGCAGGCCGCGCGCGCGGTGCTGCCCAACGCGACCGAGACCCGCATCCTGGTCACCGGCAACTACCGCGCCTGGCGGCACTTCATCGCGATGCGCGCCACCGAGCACGCCGACGTGGAGATCCGGGAGCTGGCGGTGGAGTGCCTGCGGCAGCTCCAGAGGGTGGCGCCGAACGTGTTCGCCGACTTCACCATCTCCACCCTCGCCGACGGCAGCGAGATCGCCGCGAGCCCGTACGCGTGGGAGTCCTAGCCGCGCGTCCGTTACGTCAAGCACGTTAGGTTAAGCACATGACTAGCAGGGTTCCCGACCCCCGCCGGCCGTTCGGCCGCCTCCTCACCGCGATGGTCTCGCCGATGCGCGCCGACGGCGCGCTCGACCCCGGCGGGGCCGCCCGACTGGCCACGTATCTCGTCGACGAGCAGGGCAACGACGGGCTCGTGATCAACGGCACCACCGGCGAGGCCCCCACCACGACCGACGCCGAGAAGGAGGCCCTGCTCCGGGCCGTCCTCGAAGCCGTGGGCGACCGGGCCCACGTGGTGGCCGGCGTCGGTACCAACGACACCAGGCACACCATCGAGCTGGCCCGCGCGGCCGAGAAGGTGGGCGCGCACGGCACGCTCGTGGTCACGCCGTACTACAACAAGCCGCCGCAGGAGGGGCTGTACGCCCACTTCACCGCGGTCGCCGACGCCACCGGCCTGCCCATGCTGGTCTACGACATCCCGCACCGCACCGGTATCCCGATCGCCACCGAGACCCTGTGCCGCCTGGCCGAGCACGACCGGATCGTCGGGGTCAAGGACGCCAAGGCATCAATGGTGGACACCGCCACCGTCACGAGCCGGACCGGCCTCGCCATCTACTGCGGCGACGACGCGCTGACCCTGCCCAGCCTGGCGGTCGGGGCGGTCGGCATCGTGGGCACCTCCACCCACTTCATCGGCACCGGTACCAAGCGGATGATCGAGGCGTACGAGGCCGGTGACGTGGCCGGCGCGCTGCGCCTGCACCGCCAGCTCCTGCCGCTGTTCACCGGCATCTTCCGCACTCAGGGCGTGATCCTGGTCAAGGCCGGGCTGGGCCTGCTCGGGCTGCCGTCCGGGCCGGTACGCCTGCCGCAGGTCGACGCGACCGGGGCGCAGATCGCGCAGCTTCGCACCGATGCCGCCGCCGCCGGGGTCGACCTGCCGGAGCCGGACAAGTGAGTGGTCCCACCGGCGGGGCGCCCGCGACGGTGACGGCCGAGGTGGACACGCGCACGCTTTCCCACGTCGACCTCAACGCGCCCGGCCCGCTGCCCGACGGCGCGCTGCGGGTCATCCCGCTCGGCGGGCTGGGCGCGATCGGGCGCAACATGACCGTGTTCGAGTACCGCGGCAAGCTGCTGGTCGTCGACTGCGGGGTGCTCTTCCCCGACGTCGACCAGCCCGGCGTCGACCTGATCCTGCCGGACTTCACCCCGATCCTGGACCGGCTCGACGACGTCCAGGCGATCGTGCTCACCCACGGCCACGAGGACCACATCGGCGCGGTGCCCTACCTGCTCGCCCACAAGAACGACATCCCGATCGTGGGCTCCCAGTTCACGCTCGCGCTGGTCGAGGCGAAGCTCGCCGAGCGGCGCATCGAGCCGTACAGCCTGAACGTCCGGGAGGGGCAGACCGAGCGGCTCGGGCCGTTCGAGTGCGAGTTCTTCGCCGTCAACCACTCGATCCCGGACGCCCTCGCGGTCGCCATCCGCACCGGCGCCGGGGTCGTCCTGCACACCGGCGACTTCAAGATGGACCAGCTCCCGCTCGACGGGCGGCTGACCGACCTGGCGGGCTTCGCGCGGCTCGGCGCCCAGGGCGTCGACCTGCTGCTGTCCGACTCGACCAACGCGGAGATCCCCGGCTTCGTCGCGCCCGAGCGGGAGATCGGGCCGGTGCTGGACAGCATCTTCCGCGCCGCCCGCGGCCGGATCATCGTGGCGTCCTTCGCCTCGCACGTGCACCGGGTCCAGCAGGTGCTCGACTCGGCCAACGAGCACGGGCGCAAGGTGGCCTTCATCGGCCGGTCGATGGTGCGCAACATGGGCATCGCCCGGGATCTCGGGCTGCTGCGCATCCCCGGCGGGCTGGTCGTCGGGCTGGACGAGGCGACCACGCTGCCGCCGGACCGCATCGTGCTGATGTCGACCGGGTCGCAGGGCGAGCCGATGAGCGCCCTGGGCCGGATGGCCACCGGCGACCACCGGCACGTCGTGGTCGAGGCCGGTGACACCGTGGTCCTGGCATCCTCGCTGGTGCCGGGCAACGAGACCGCGGTCTACCGGGTGATCAACCAGCTCTCCCGCGCCGGCGCGTTCGTGGTGCACAAGGACGTGGCGAAGGTGCACGTCTCCGGCCACTCCCCGGCCGGCGAGCTGCTGTACCTGCTCAACGTGGTACGGCCGACCAACTTCATTCCCGTGCACGGGGAGTGGCGGCACCTGCGGGCGCATGCCCGGCTGGCGGTGGAGTCCGGCGTGGCGCCGGAGCGGGTGGTGCTCTGCGAGGACGGCGACGTCGTCGACCTGGTCCACGGGCGGCGGGCGCGGCTGGTCGGGCATGTGAAGAGCCGGTACGTGTACGTCGACGGGCTCGCCGTCGGTGACGTGGGCGAGTCGCTGCTGACCGAGCGGCGCATCCTCGGCGACGGCGGGTTCATCGCGGCGACCGTGGTCGTCGACTCGGTCACCGGCAAGGTGGTCGGCGGCCCCACGGTGTCGGCCAAGGGGTTCTCCGAGGACCCGGCGGTGTTCGAGCCAGTGGTCCCGCTCATCACCGAGGCGCTGGACCGGGCGGCCCTGGAGGGGATCTCCGACCCGCACCAGCTCCAGCAGATCGTCCGCCGTACCGTCGGCCGCTGGGTCAACGACACCTATCGCCGCCGCCCGATGATCGTGCCCAACGTCGTCGAGGTCTGATCACGCGCCGCGTTTGTTGACGAGGAAGGCCGGGTCGATCTTGACGGGGACGATGGTGCCGGCCTCGTCGATGACGACGGGCAGCGCGGTCTCGGTGCCCGCGGCGGCGATGATCTGTTGCCACTCGCCGTCCTTGTCCCGCAGCCGGACCACGATCGCCGGTACCGGCCCGAAGTGCTCCTTCCACGGCCGCTGCTCGACCCGCCAGTAGCAGGGAATGCCGGCCTCGGCGTACAGCTCGGTCTTGGTCCGGCGGTCGGTGAAGGCGTTCGACGGGGAGACCACCTCGACCACGGTGTGTATCACGGCGGCGGGGAGCCACCTCGGATACTCGAAGATGTCGGCAGAGGTGACCAGCAGGTCGGGGATCGGACCGTCGCGGTTGGGCAGCCCGACGGCGGTGTTGGTAAGGAACTCCAGCTCCGCGGGCAGCCCGCCGATGAACAGCCGGTAAAGCCTGTCGATGATTCCGCTGTGTGCCGGGGCGGGTGCGGGTACCACGACGAGGTTTCCTCCAAGCACCTCGAAACGCAGATCGGTTTCGGGCAGCTCGAAGAGCGTGTCCACCGTGTACGGCGGACTCCACGGAGAGCCTGGCGCCCACGGGTTTATCTCGATGGGTGCGGCCACCATCGCTCACCTCCTCGTCGCCCAGTATGACGCCGGATGACGCTACCGGGGCGGCGCGGCGGGTCGCCAGGATCGGTTACGGCCTGTGGATAACCTCGGCCTTCCGGGCCGCCGCGCGCAGCCAGGCACGGCCATGAGCCGGCGGAAGAGGGGCACCTCGCGCCAGGTCAGTGCGTCCAGCGCGGGAGGGTCACGTCGGCGGGCGCGGAGACCGGGACGCGGTGCCGTTCCCGGTGGTGCCACCGGGGTACCAGGTCCGCCAGGGCGCTCATGGCAGCCAGTATGGCGGCGGCCCGCCCCAGAGCCCGGGGCGGGCCGCTCGACTGTGTGCCGCGACTACCAGTCGCCGAGCCGGCCGGTGATGGCCCGGCTCAGGTCCCGTACCGCCGCGTCCCGCGTGCTCAGCGGGGCCAGGCCGTACCGGTGCTCGATGGTGGCCAGGATCGACGTGGTGTCGTGCGAGGCGCTGTCCACGGCGAACCGCGCCCGCAGCTTCGGCGAGATGATCAGCGTCGGGATGCGGGTACCCGGGCCGAACCGGTCGGACACGCCGCTCCGGGTCGGCGGCGAGACGTGGTCCCACTGCCCGCCGAACTCGTCGTAGGTGACGACGATCGCGGTGCTGCGCGCCTGCGGTCCGGACCGGATCGCCTTGATGAGGTCGACGAGGTGGCTGCTGCCGCTGTGCTCGCTGGCGTATCCGGGGTGCTCGTTCTCCGCGCCGATCGGCTTGACGAAGCTGACCGGCTTGAGGCGCCCGCTCTTGGCGGCCGCGATGAACTCCACCTCGTCGCGCAGGTGCGCCCGCCCGGGGGTACCGGGGGCGTAGTTGGCGAAGTAGTTGAACGGCTGGTGGTGGTACTGGAAGAGCTTGTCCGGGCAGTTCGGGTACACCGAGGCCGGATTGTGCTGCGGGTCGGTGCAGGTACCCGGGGTGGTGCCGTTGGTCCAGCCGGGGCCGCCGACGTTGCCGGCCGCGTTGTCCCAGCCGCCGCTGTACCAGGCCCAGTCCACGCTCTTGGCGGAGAGCCGGTCGCCGATGGTCGGTGCGGTCTGCGGCGGTAGCTGCCGGGTGGCCGGGGTACCGGGCGCGAACGGCTGGAACGCCGGCTGGATGGTGTTGACCGCGAAGTCGCCGCAGCCCGTGCCGGGCGGCGGGGTCGGCGCACCGGCCGGCACCTTGCAGGACCCGTCGGGGTTGGCGGCCTGGGCCAGCGCGCCGTCCTTGACGCCGGTCGCGGGGTGCAGCGGGTAGCTGTTCGGGTGACCGTCGGCGCCGACGATCGAGTGCAGGTCGTTGGCGCTGCCGTCGGCCACCGCCCCGGGCCACGTGGGGGTGGCCGCCGCGACCAGCCACTGGTGGTTGAGGAACGACCCGCCGAACGCGGCCTGGAAGAAGCGGTCCGCGATCGCGTAGTGGGGCGCGCCGGGACTGTGCAGGTACCGGTAGATCGGCAGGGCCCGGGTGTCGTACCGGCCCATCACCAGCCCGATCGCGTCGCTGCCGGTGACGAAGCGGTCCATCCGGCCGCCGTGGATCTGGTACTGCTCCTGATAGTACCGGTGCACCAGGTCGGCGGTGCAGCCGCCGGGCAGCGCCCCGGGCGAGTCCTTGAGCACCCCGTGCGGAGCGAAGACGCCCGGCGCGGGACAGGTCTTGTCGGTGGGCTTGATGAAGTCGTCGATGACGAACGGCCGGTTGCGGAAGGCCGAGTCGACCGGAATGGTGCCGACCGAACCGTGGCAGGTCACCGGCAGCGGCGGCGAGGCCAGGTTGACCTCGTTCTGCGGCAGGCACGGCAACGGGGTGCCGTCGGCGGCCCGCTGGATCACGTGCCCCGAGCCGAGCGCCCGGTGGATCCCGTTGACCCCCTCCCAGCCGCCGAAGAGGTTGTCGAAGCTGTGGTTCTCCTCGTAGATGACCACGATCTGGGTGATGCCGTCGAGGCCGCCGTCGCCGTGGTGGGCGACGGCCGGGCCGGATCCGAGGGCCAGCCCGAGGGCGACGACCGCGCCTATCACGAGTGGCCGGCGTGGTAAGTGGATACCGGGAGTCACCGGGAACCTCCAGATGAGTGCGGACCGAGCGACCCCATCGACCCTAGTCGACGTTAAGGCCGCGCGACATGAACGCCGGTCGAGGGGCCGGCGAGCCTGCCGCGAACTCCCGCAGCGCGCCGTTACCGTGGCGGAGTGGCGGGCCGTGCCTCTCCGGCGAGCCGGCGCCGGGCTGCGGCCAGGCGCCGGGCGGCCGCGCGCGGTGGGGGCGGCCCGGTCGATGTCCTCTTCCGCGCCCTCGGCCTGCTCTGGATGGGGCTCGCCCACGGGATCGGCTGGCTGGTCCGGACGGTGGGCCGGCGCGCGGCCGACGCCAGGGAGCTGGATCCCGAGCACCGCCGCGACGGCGCTGGCCTGCTCGTCCTGGGCGTCGCGGTGCTGCTCGCGGCGGGCGTGTGGTTCGGCGCCGGGGGTACATTCGGCCGCTACGTCGCGCTCGTCCTGCGGCTGTTCGTCGGCAAGCTGGCGCTCGCGCTGCCGGTACTCCTGCTGGCCGGTGCGGTCAAGCTCATGCGCTCCCCGGTGGAGACCGAGCACCGCGGCCGCGGCGTGGTCGGCTGGAGCGCCCTTTTCATGGGTACCGCCGGACTGTTGCACCTGCTCGGCCGGCCCGTGGGCCCGGCCGAGCTGGAGCGGGCCGGCGGGCTGCTCGGCCGGCTCACCGGCGGGCTGCTGGCCCAGTCGGTGACCGCGGGGGTGGCCAGCGCGCTGCTGGTGCTCGTGGTCCTGTTCGGGGTGCTGGTCGTGACCGCTACGCCGATCAACCGGATCCCGCAGCGGCTGGCACAGGTCCGGGACATGGCGCTCGGCCGGGTCGGCGCACAGTCCACAGTGGACGATGCCTGCGCCGAGACCGAGGAGGCGGAGCCGGTGCCGGTCCGGCGCCGGCCGGCCCGCCGCCGCCAAGGGGCGATGGCCGAGCTGGCACCCGTGGTCGAGGACGAGCCGGCCGAGGCCGAGGTCGTCCCGGCACCGCGCACCACCAAGCGGTCCCGCAAGCCGCTCGCCCCGCCGGAGCACTCGCCGCTGCCCACCCGCGCCGAACAGCTCGCGCTCACCGACGCCGACTACAAGCTGCCGCCGCCGCACCTGCTCGCGGTCGGCGACGCCCCCCGCTCGCGCAGCCGCGCCAACGACGAGGTCATCGCCGCGCTACAGGGGGTCTTCGAGCAGTTCGACGTGGACGCGGCGGTGGCGGGGTTCGCCCGCGGCCCGACGGTCACCCGGTACGAGATCGAGATCGGGCCGGGTGTCAAGGTGGAGCGGATCACCCAGCTCTCCCGCAACATCGCCTATGCGGTCAAGTCCGCCGATGTGCGGATCATCTCGCCGATTCCCGGCAAGAGTGCGGTCGGCGTGGAGATCCCCAACACCGACCGGGAGAACGTGGCCCTGGGCGACGTGCTGCGCTCCCGCGCCGCGACCAGCGACCACCACCCGCTGCTCGTCGCGCTCGGCAAGGACATCGAGGGCGGCTACGTGGTGGCCAACCTGGCGAAGATGCCGCACATCCTGATCGCCGGGGCCACGGGCGCCGGGAAATCGAGCTGCCTCAATTCGTTGTTGATCTCACTGCTCACCCGGGCCACCCCGGACGAGGTGCGGCTGCTGCTGGTCGACCCGAAACGGGTGGAGATGACCGGGTACGAGGGGATCCCGCACCTCGTCACGCCCATCGTCACCAATCCCAAGAAGGCCGCCGAGGCCCTCGACTGGGTTGTGCGCGAAATGGACATGCGCTACGACGATCTGGCGGCCAACGGCGTGCGGCACATCGACGACTTCAACAAGAAGGTCCGCACCGGGCAGATCACCGCGCCGCCCGGCAGCGAGCGCGTCATCCGCCCGTACCCCTATCTGGTGGTCATCGTCGACGAGCTGGCCGACCTGATGATGGTCGCCCCGCGCGATGTCGAGGACGCGGTGGTCCGGATCACCCAGCTCGCCCGCGCCGCCGGCATCCACCTGGTGCTGGCGACCCAGCGGCCGTCCGTCGACGTGGTGACCGGCCTGATCAAGGCCAACGTCCCGTCCCGGCTGGCGTTCGCGACCAGCTCGCTGGCCGACTCCCGGGTGATCCTCGACCAGCCCGGCGCGGAGAAGCTGATCGGCCGCGGCGACGGGCTGTTCCTGCCGATGGGCGCGTCCAAGCCGATCCGCATCCAGGGCGCGTGGGTCAGCGAGCCGGAGATCGCCGACATCGTGAAGTTCTGCAAGGACCAGCGCGAACCGGAGTTCCGGCCGGACGTGCTCACCCCGGCGCAGGACTCGAAGAAGAAGGTCGACGAGGACATCGGCGAAGACCTGGAGCTGCTGCGGCAGGCGGTGGAGCTGGTGGTGAGCAGCCAGTTCGGCTCGACCTCGATGCTGCAACGCAAGCTGCGGGTGGGCTTCGCCAAGGCGGGCCGGCTGATGGACCTGATGGAGACGCGCGGCGTGGTCGGGCCGAGCGAGGGTTCCAAGGCGCGCGACGTGCTGGTCAAGCCGGACGAGCTGGAGGAGGTGCTGGCCGGGCTGCGCGGATCGGGGGACTGAACCGCGCCGCCCGGCACGCTCCGGGATCAGCGGGCGCGCAGCACCGCGTACGCGAGGATCATGCCGATCACCGCGCCGACGACACCGGAGGCGGCGGCGTACCACCCGAGCGGGCGGTCGCCCAGCGCTCCGCCGACGACGCCGAGGATCAACGCGGCCAGTCCGAAGACCGGGGGCAGGAAAAGGATCGCCACCACCGCGAAGACGAAGGCCAGGATCGTGCAGACGCGGGCACCCGTGGCCGTCCGGCGAGCCGGCGTCGTAAAGTCGGTCATTTCGTTCCTCCGTGACGTAGGGGTATAGCGGCGGTACCCCGGGTCGGCGGTGGTCAACCCCTTGCCCCGGTCGGGGCGTGACTACTATCGCGGCGTGTCCGAGATCGACCGCCCGCCCGCCGGGATCGAGCCCGGGGTGCGGGTCAGCACCCTGGAACTCTTCTTCGACCTGGTCTTCGTATTCACGGTGACCCAGCTCACCACGGTCCTCGCCGGGCAGCTCACGGTCCCCGGCGTGCTGCGCGTGATGCTCATGCTCGGCGTGATCCTGTGGATGTACGGCGGGTACGCGTGGCTGACCAACGCGGTCGCGCCCACCGACGAGTGGCGCCGGGCCCTGCTCTTCGTGGGCATGGCCGGGTTCCTCGCCATCGCGCTGGCGGTCCCGCGCGCGTTCGGGCCGGACGGCTGGGCGTTCGGGGTCGGGTACTTCGTGGTGAACCTGGTGCACACCGGGCTGTTCGTGAAGGCCGGCGGGCGGGGCGCGGTCCAGGCGATGGCACGGCTGGGGCCGCTGAACCTGCTCTCCGCCGGGCTGGTCCTCGTCGGCGGGTTCGCGCCGGGCGGGTGGCGGGAGGCGGCGTGGTGCGCGGCGCTGGCGGTACAGATCGCCTCGCCGTACATCCACCGGATCGAGGGGTTCACCATCTCGCCGGCGCACTTCGTCGAGCGGCACGGGCTCGTGGTGATCATCGCCCTCGGGGAGTCGGTGGTGGCGGTCGGGGCCGGCGCGGCCAACCTGCCGCTGACCCCGAGCCTGATCGGCGTCGCGGTCGTCGGGCTCGGCATCGCGTACTGCCTGTGGTGGGTGTACTTCGGCGGCGACGAGATCCGCGCCGAGGAGGCGCTGGCCGGCGTACCGCCCGAGCGGCGGGCCCGGGTGGCGATGCGCGCCTACGGGTACGCGCACTACCCGATCCTGCTCGGGGTCGTGGTGCTCGCGGCCGGGGTGAAGAAGGCGATCGGGTACGCCTTCGCGCCGCTGTACTTCCCGCAGGCCCTGGCGCTCGGTGGCGGTGTGGCCCTGTTCCTGCTCGGGGACCTGGCGTTCCGGCGGGCGCTGCGGATCGGCCGGCCCTGGTACCGCCTTGGCGCGGCCGGGCTCGCGCTGGCGACGGTACCGCTGGGTCCGGTGCTGACCGCCGCCCAGTTGATGGTGCTGCTGCTCGTCCTGGTCGGACTGCGGGTGACCGAGGCTCGCGCGGCGGCCGTGGTGACCGATACCTCCGGTGTCGTACCGGCCCGGTAACCTCGGGGGGTGTCCCAACCCGATCCGGCCGGTCGCTCCGTTCGTGACCAGCCGAGCGTGGCCCTTCTCACCCTGGGCTGCGCCCGCAACGAGGTCGACTCCGAGGAGCTGGCGGCCCGGCTGTCGGCCGACGGCTGGCGGGTGACGACCGACGGTTCGGACGCCGACGTGGTGCTCGTCAACACGTGCGGGTTCGTGGAGAAGGCCAAGGCCGACTCGATCGAGACGCTGATGGCCGCCGCCGACACCGGCGCCACCGTGGTGGCCACCGGATGCCTGGCCGAGCGCTACGGCAAGGAACTGGCCGACAGCCTGCCCGAAGCGGCGGCGGTGCTGGGGTTCGACCACTATCCCGACATCTCCGCCCGGCTGGCCGCGATCGCCGCCGGTGAGCGGATCGCGCCGCACGTCCCGCGCGACCGCCGCACGCTGCTGCCGCTGACCCCGGTCGCGCGGCGCGGCGCCGACGTGGTGGTTCCCGGCCACCCGACCGTCGACGGCGCCACCCCGGCGCACCTGCGCCCGGTGCTGCGCCAGCGGCTCACCGGCGGGCCGGTGGCCCCGCTCAAGCTGGCCAGCGGTTGCGACCGCCGGTGCGCGTTCTGCGCGATCCCCTCCTTCCGGGGAGCGTTCGTCTCGCGCACCCCCGACGAGGTGCTCGCCGAGGCCGAGTGGCTGGCCCGCGACGGGGTCCGCGAGCTGGTGCTGGTCAGCGAGAACTCCACCTCCTACGGCAAGGACCTGGGCTACCCGGATCGGGGCCATCGCCACGACGCCCGGCGTCGCGCCCTACTTCGACCTGTCGTTCCAGCACGCCGCGGAGCCGGTGCTGCGCCGGATGCGCCGGTTCGGCTCCACGGAGCGGTTCCTGGAGCTGCTCGGCACGGTCCGGGCGCTGGCCCCGGAGGCGGGCGCGCGCAGCAACGTCATCGTCGGGTTCCCCGGCGAAACCCGGTCCGACGTGGCGGAGCTGGAGCGCTTCCTGACCGAGGCCCGGCTGGACGCGATCGGGGTGTTCGACTACAGCGACGAGGAGGGCACCGAGGCGGCGACGCTGCCGGGCAAGGTGGGGGCGGCCACGGTACGGCGCCGGTACGAGCGGATCAGCGCGCTGGTCGAGGAGCTGTGCGCGCAGCGGGCGCGGGAGCGGCTGGGCTCGACGGTCGAGGTCCTCGTCGACACCGTCGACGCCGACGGGGTCGAAGGCCGGGCGGCACACCAGGCGCCCGAGGTCGACGGCTCCACCACGCTCGTCGGGGCGGTCGCCGGGCTGCGCCCCGGTGACCTGGTCCGGGCCGTGGTCACCGACACCGAAGGGCTGGACCTGATCGCCGAGCCGGTCCCGACGGGCCGGCCGTGACCTCACCGCCGGACCCCGTCCTGGGGGCGGCCCGGCGGCCCGCGCCCGTGCTCAACGTCGCCAACGGGTTGACCGCGCTGCGCCTCGCGCTGGTACCGGTGTTCTTCGCGCTCACCGTCGCGTCCGGGATGACGGTGCCGACCTGGCGGATGGCCGCCTGCGTGGTGTTCTTCCTCGCCTCGGTCACCGACCTGATCGACGGCTGGATCGCCCGCACCTGGGACCTGGTCACCGCGTTCGGCAAGGTGGCCGACCCGCTCGCCGACAAGGCGCTGACCGGCACGGCGCTGGTGCTGCTGTCCTGGTATGGGCAGCTGCCGTGGTGGGTCACCGTGGTGATCCTGGTCCGCGAGCTGGGGGTCACCGCGCTGCGGTTCGGGGTGATCCGGCGCGAGGTGATCGCGGCCAGCCGGGGCGGCAAGGCCAAGACGGTGCTGCAGACCCTCGCGATCTCGTGGTACCTGTGGCCCTTCCCGGACTGGTTGACCGACGTCGGCGCGACGGTGATGCTCGTCGCCGTGGTGGTTACCGTGGCCACCGGGGTGGACTACGTGATCCGGGCCATCCGGGTACGCCGCAGCGGGAGGACGGGGCATGGCCGAGGTTGACGTGTACGGCTACCTGGCGCGGCTGGGCCTGTCCGATCCGGGGCCGCCCAGCGTCGCGGGCCTGCGTGCGCTGCACCGCGCGCAGGTCGAACGGGTGCCCTACGAAAACCTCGACATCCAGCTCGGCCGGGTCAACAGCATCGACCCGGTCGCCTCGTTCCACCGGGTGGTGGCCGGGCGCAGCGGGTACTGCTTCCACTGCAATGGCGCCTTCGGGCTGCTGCTGTCCGCCCTGGGCTACTGGGTGCGCTGGCACCGGGGCGGGGTGCAGGGACGGGAGGACCCGCGCCCGGTCGGCGCGACCGGCAACCACCTCGTGCTGACCGTCCACGGCCTGCCCGACCCCGGTAATCCGGACGGGGTGTGGTTCGTCGACGCCGGGCTCGGCGACGGGCTGCACGAGCCGCTGCCGTTGCGCCCGGGCGGGTACCGCGACGGTCCGTTCCGGTTCACGCTCGCGCGGTCGGGGGTGGAACCGGCCGGCTGGCGGTTCGGGCACGACCCGGTGGCGGGGTCGTTCACCGGGATGGACTTCCGGTCCGAGGTCGCCGGCATCGCCGACTTCCAGGCCCGGCACCAGTGGCTGTCCACCTCGCCGGAGTCGGGGTTCGTGAAGGTCGCGTGCGTGCAGCGGCGCGACGCCACCGGCGCGGACGTGCTGCGCGGCAAGGTCCTCACCCGGGTGCCGGGCGGGGCGGCGCGGGAGCTGACCACGGCCGCCGACTGGTACGGCGCCCTCGCCGACATCTTCGGGCTGGTGCTGCCGGCGGAGGACCGGGCGCCGCTGTGGCGGCGGGTCAGCGCCGCCCACGATGCCTGGCTGGCGCGCCGGTGAGCGTAGCGGAGCCGCGGCGTGGCTTGAGCCGCCCGAGGCGCCGGCGTAGCCGGGGCGCGGCGGGCGGCGATGGCCGCGTCTCCGGGTGGCGTAGCGGAGTGAACCAGGGGGCACGGTGACCGCCGGGGAGGTGGTCGCGCTGCTGCGCGGGCGGGCGGAGACGCTGGCGGTCGCCGAGTCGCTCACCGGCGGCCTGCTGTCCGCCACGATCGTGGACGTACCGGGCGCGAGTAACGCCTTCCGGGGCGGTCTGGTGGTGTACGCCACGGAACTCAAGGCCACGCTGGCCGGGGTACCCCCGGAGCTGCTGGCCGCGCACGGCCCGGTGCATCCCGACGTGGCGGCGGCCCTGGCCGCCGGCACCCGGCGGCGGTGCGGCGCCGACTGGGGCCTGGGCACGACCGGCGTGGCCGGCCCCGACCCGCAGGGCGGTGTCCCGGTCGGCACGGTCTACGTCGGCCTGGCCGGCCCCGGCGACCTGGCGCGGGTCCGGCGGCTGGACCTGGCCGGCGACCGGGCGGCGATCCGGCGCGACACCGTCGCGGCGGCGTTGGACCTGCTCGGCGGAGCCCTACGGGAATGCGGCTCAACCAGGTGAGGTTGTTGCTACGCATACCCGGGCGGGCACGGTGTGCGCACTCGTGCCGACCGGGTACCGTGACGGGATAGCCCAAGCACGCGAGGGGGGTGCGCGATGGTCCTGCTCCGTCGGATGATCGGTGACGCGCTGCGGTCCCGCCGCCAGGCCCAGCACCGCACCCTGCGTGAGGTCTCCACGGCCGCGAACGTCAGTCTCGGATATCTGTCCGAGGTCGAGCGCGGGCAGAAGGAGGCCTCCAGCGAGCTGCTCGGGGCGATCTGTGACGCGCTCGGTGCCCGCCTGTCCGAGCTGCTGCGCGAGGTCAGCTCCACGATCGCCACCGCCGAGCAGGTCGACGGCATCCTCACGCCGGTACCGGCCGAGTCCGACGGCGGCACCGTGTCGACCATGGTCGACGGCGACCTGGCGGTGACCGTGCGACAGGACAGCCCGCTCACCGCCACCCTGCGTGCCACCCGCACCGTCCGCACCCCGGACCGCGGCAGGGACGTGCTGTCCATGGCCTGATCGGCACCGGGGATCCGATCTCGCCGGAGATGGGCGTATCGTCGCAGACGGGTGTGGGACGTCCGCCGGCCGGACGTGGCGAGGCTCGCATACCCCTGCCACGATGGACGGACGACCTCCACCGACGATGGCCGCAGAGAGGAACCGAGCAGATATGGCGAATCCGTTCGTCAAGGGTTGGCGCTACCTGATGGCGCTGTTCGGCGCCAAGATCGATGAGTACGCCGACCCCAAGGTGCAGATCCAGCAGGCGATCGAGGACGCCCAGCGGCAGCACCAGGCGCTCGTCCAGCAGGCCGCGGCCGTGATCGGCAACCAGCGCCAGCTGGAGATGAAGCTGTCGCGCACCATGGACGAGGTGCAGAAGCTGCAGGCCTCGGCGCGGCAGGCGCTGGTCCTGACCGACAAGGCGCGGGCGGCCGGCAACGAGGAGGAGGCCACGCGCTACGAGACCACCGCGCAGACCTTCGCCACCCAGCTCGTGGCCAGCGAGCAGTCGATGGAGGACCTCAAGACCCTGCACGACCAAGCGCTGTCCGCGGCCAGCCAGGCGCGCAAGGCGGTGGAGAACAACTCGCACATCCTCCAGCAGAAGATCGCCGAGCGGACCAAGCTGCTCAGCCAGCTCGAACAGGCCAAGATGCAGGAGACCGTGGCCCGGTCGCTGGAGTCGATGTCCTCGCTCGCCGCGCCGGGCAACACGCCGTCGCTGGACGAGGTACGCGAGAAGATCGAGCGCCGCTACGCCACCGCGATGGGCCGGGCGGAGCTCGCCTCCAATTCGGTCGAGGGCCGGATGCTCGAGGTGCAGAAGTCCACGCTCGACATGGCCGGCGCGTCGCGGCTGGACCAGATCCGGGCCAGCATGGCCGGCGAGCAGCTCGCCGCCGCACCGGCCAAGCCCGCGGTCGAGGCCGGGCCCAGCGCCACCCCGGCGGCGGCGCCGCCCCAGCAGGACGCGAGCGTGTCCCGGCTGGACGAGATCCGGGCGAGCATGGGCCGGGACAAGACCGGAGACCAAGCGGCTGGCTGAGCAGGGGAGCTGACCATGGACGAGCGGGCCCGGTACTTCCGCCGGTTGCGCCGGTTGCGCCGGTCCGCTTGCCGGTGGAGCGTCTTCGCCGGCACCTTCGCCGGCGCGAGCGTGGTGCTCGTCCCGTACCACGCGCTGGGCTGGCCGGACGCGATCTGGACGGCGCTCACCGGGGCTACCGCCGCCTGGACCTTCTGGCGGTGGAGCGATGTGCGGGAGCTGGCCGCGCAGCCGGCGCCCCCGGCCCTGCCCGGACCGCCGCTGGTGCGCACCCGGTTTGAGGCGTTGGTCGCCCGCCTGCCCGCCGGCCGCACCGCATTGGCCGAGCTGCGCCGGATGGAGGCGCGGTCGCGGATCCGCGGTTCCTCGGTGCTGCCCGCGTGGACCCGGCTGGACCGGGCGGCGCAGACCCTCGCCGGGCTGTCCGGCCGGCTCGGCGGACCGGCCGGGTCGACCGTGCTCGAAGCGGCCGCCGCCGAGCGCACGTTGCGCGAGATCGGCGAGCGTACCGCCGCCGTCGAGCGCGCGCTGGCGATGCCGGGCGCCGACGAGCCGCTCCGGGCCGCCCACGGCGAGCTGCTCGGCCATTTCACCGACGGGGTCGAGGCCTACGAGGGGCTGGTCGCCGCCGCCGCGGGCTACGTGGCGCACGACGGGCGGGTCACCGACGAGGGCGCGATCTACCGGCTGACCGAGGCCACCACGCTGCTGCGCGCCACCGCCGAGGGACTCGCCGAGATGACCACGGTGTCCCTCCGGATCACCCGGCCCGCGGCCTAATCTTGGGGGTATGGACGAAAACCGGGCCCAGCGGGTGGTCGACGCACTGCGTGCGCGGGGGGTACCCGCGCACCGGGAACGGGCCGGAGTGGCCCAGTTCGGCATCCGGGTGATGCTGCGCGACGGGCGCCAGGCGATCTGGGACACCGACGGCACCGCCGGGCTGGAGGCGCAGGTCATGCGCAACGGCGTACTCGTCGGGTTCGTGCCGAGGATCGAGGGATCCGAGGACTTCGACGAGGCGCAGGTGATCGACACCATCGCGCGGACCGACTACGACCAGCCGGTCGCCGTGCAGCGGGCGACCGCGCCGCCGGCCGCGCCGCCGCTGCCGCCCGAGGGCGGGTTCTTCCGGCGCTTCCTGGGCGGATTTCGGGAGCGATAGGTCCTAGATCTTGGACGCCTGTACCCCTTGGGGCGGGGTGCAGGCGTCCAAGATCTACGTTCAGGACAGGCGGGACACGCCCTTCAGCGCCGGGTCGTGGGTGATCTCGACCGAGGCGCGGCCTTCCCGCCAGGCCGGCGTCATGCGCCGCACCGTGGCGATCGCCGGTGACGCCGGGTCGGCGTAGAGGTGCAGGGTACGGACGCCGGCGCTGCTCTCCACGGCGACCAGGTCGGCGTCCGGGGCCCACCGCGCCGGTGGCGATGGATTCCTCGACCTGCGGCCGGATGCGGGGCCACCAGCGCCAGAAGTCGGCGATCGCCCGCGCCGGATCGTCGCGCTTGCCGAACAGTCGCATGGCCGCGCAGCCTACGCCGGCCGGCTCAGCCCCGCGGCCCGCCACCGGGCCGGCCGCGTCCGCCGCGCTGACCGGCTCCGGGGTCCGGGGCCGGGCCGGGTTGGCAGGTCGGGCACCAGTACGTCACGCGGTCGCCGTCGTACGGCGCCGGTCCGGTGGGCTCCGGCCCGGCCCTGCGGATCGGCGTGCCACAGCGGCGGCACGGCTGGCCCCGCCGGCCGTACACGTACGTCGTCTGTCCCCTGTGGACGGACCCGGTGGTGCTCTGCGTCCACCGTCCCCGGTTGGCGGTGAGCAGGCGCTGGGCCAGCGTGACGAGCCCGAGGTGGTCGGGCACCTCCCGCACGGGCGTCCACGGTGAGACGCCGCGCAGGAACAGGACCTCGCACCGGTACATGTTGCCGATGCCGGCGAGGCTGGTCTGGTCGAGCAGCGCCGCGCTGATGGTGGCGTCCGGATGGGTGGCCAGCCGGCGGGCGGCCTCGGCGGGGTCCCAGTCCGGGCCGAGCAGGTCCGGTCCGAGATGCCCGACGAGGCTGTCCTCCTGATCGGTGGGGACCAGGGCGAGGTCGTGCACGTGGTACCCGACGGCGACGGCGGTGTCGCTGCGCAGGATGACGCGGATCAGGTGGGCCGGCCGGGCGGCCCAGCGGGCGCCCGTGGGGTAGGTGCGCCACGCGCCGTCCATCCGCAGATGGGAGTGCAGCGTCAGCCGGCGCCCGTCCGGCCCGGCCAGGCGCAACAGCAGGTGCTTGCCCCGGCTGACGCAGTCGCGCACGGTCCAGCCGGTCAGGTCGACCGTGGCCAGTTGCGGTACCCGGAAGTCGCTGCCGGTGAGCTCGGCGCCGCCCAGCGCCTGACGCAGCGCATGGGCGGTATTCCAGACGGTGTCCCCCTCGGGCACCCCTTCATCCTGCCGGATGCCGCGCTGGCGCCAAGCGCTGATCCGCGGCGGCCGGGCCGGGTGGTGCCCGGCCGGCCGCGCCGGCCGGTCAGCTCGGCGTTCCTGCACCGCCCAGGAGTTGCCGTCGGGATCGCTGACGAAGACGAACGAGTTCCAGTCCCCGCCCCGGCCGGCACCACCACCACCACTTCGAGTTTCCAGTCCATGACGCGCCATCCTGGCGCAGTTAGCCTGGCGGCATGACCCCGTCCGACGTCGCCGCCCGGGTCCGGGCGGTGCTGGCGCAGGCACCGGTCGTCGACGGCCACAACGACCTCGCCTGGGCCCTGCGCGGCCGGGCCGACCGCGCGGGCGCGGCCGGCCCGGTTGACGTCCTCGACGTGGCCGACCTCGCGGTCGACCAGTCCGCCGCCGGGCTGCACACCGACCTGCCCCGGTTGCGGGCCGGCGGGGTGGGTGGGCAGTTCTGGTCGGTGTACGTGCCGGACACGCTCGCCGCCGAGGCGGCCGTGGTCGCCACCCTGGAACAGATCGACACCGTACGCCGTCTGGTCGCGCGCCACCCGGACGATCTGATGCTCGCGACGACCGCCGAGGACGTCGAGCGGGCCGCGGCGCGGGGCCGGATCGCCGCGCTGCTGGGCATGGAGGGCGGCCACTGCATCGCCGGCTCCCTCGGGGTGCTGCGGATGATGGCCGCGCTCGGCGTCCGGTACCTCACGCTGACCCACCGGCACAACACGCCGTGGGCGGACAGCGCCACCGACACCCCGGCCGTGGGCGGGCTGTCGGACTTCGGCCGCGAGGTGGTGCGCGAATGCAACCGGCTGGGCGTGCTCGTCGACCTGTCCCACGTGGCGGCGTCGACGATGCACGCGGCGCTGGACGTCAGCGCCGCGCCGGCGTTCTTCTCCCACTCCAACGCCCGGGCGCTGTGCGGCCACCCCCGTAACGTCCCCGACGACGTGCTGGGGCGGGTCCGCGACAGCGGCGGGATCGTGATGGCCACCTTCGTGCCGGTGTTCCTCACCGAGGAGTGCCGGGCCTGGTCGGCCCGGGGCGACGGGCTGGCGGCCGAGGAGGAGGCCGCCTGGCTGCGGGCCAACCCGCGCCCGCCGTGCGACGTCCGGGACGTCGCCGACCATATCGAGCACATCCGGGCCGTCGCCGGGGTCGACCACGTGGGGCTCGGCGGAGATTTCGACGGTACGACGGTGCTGCCCGACGGGCTCGACGGCGTGCACGGCTACCCGACGCTGCTGGCCGAGCTGGCCACCCGGGGCTGGGCGGACGCTGACCTGGCCAAGCTGACCCGGCACAACGTGCTGCGGGTCATGCGGGCCACGGAGGCCGTCAGCGGGCCGCCACCCGCAGCACGTCACCCGGGCTGACGGCGAGCGCCACCACCGCCCGGCCACCGTTGACCGCGAGCGCCACCTTGCCCGCGGAGTCGACGTAGACGATCAGCCGGCCGGGCTGGCCGTCGGCGAACGTGGTGGCGCGGGTGGCCCGTACCCCGCCGACCTCGAGCTGGTCGCCGAGCCCGTCCAGCGCCCGGCCGGGCGCGGCGAGCTGCACGTTGCCGAACCGGTCCACGGTCAGCACCTCGGCCTCCAGGTAGCCGTCGCCGACCACGACAATGGGCTCCGGCAGGCGTACCAGTGAATCGGGGTCGATGGCCGGGCCCGCGTCGGTCAGCGGGAGGCCGGCGGCCAGGCGCGCCGCGACCGGCGCGAAGATGTCGCGGCCGTGGAAGGTCATCGACACGTCGGGCAGGAACCAGCTCGTCTCGGTGAGCCGGACCGCGGCGGTGACCCCGCCCAGGACGTCGGCCCCGCCGGTCAGCAGGCCGTTGTCCGGCCCGACGAGCAGCCCGCCCGGGGTCTGGATGGCGACCGCGCGGCGGCCGGTGCCGACGCCCGGGTCGACGACCCCGACGTGGACGGCGGCCGGGAGGTGCCCGACCGCCTGGGAGAGCACGGCGGCGCCCCGGGACACGTCGCCCGGCGGCACCAGGTGGGTGACGTCGATGACGCGGACCCAGGGCGCGTACCGGGCGACGATGCCGTGCAGCACGCCCGAGAAGCCGTCGGACAGCCCGTAGTCGGTGGTCAGGGTGATCCAGTCGAAGGCTGCCATGCCCCGAGGTTAGCGGGTGGGTCTGTCGGTTCACGGTATCTGTCAGCGTGACGGGCGGCCGGCGCCGCCCGCCGTCTGACAAGGTGTACCCATGCGCCTCGTCGTCTTCATCGAGCCCCAGCTCGGCGCTACCTACGCCGACCAGCTCCGGATCGCCCGGCACGCGGAGGAGCTCGGCTTCGACGCGTTCTTCCGGTCCGACCACTACCTCACGATGGGCGGCCGCGACGGCCTGCCCGGCCCGACCGACTCGTGGGTGACCCTCGGCGCGCTGGCCGTGCAGACCAGCCGGATCCGGCTGGGCACCCTGGTCACCTCGGCCACCTTCCGGTACCCCGGTCCGCTCGCGATCAGCGTGGCGCAGGTGGACCAGATGAGCGGCGGGCGGGTCGAGCTGGGCCTGGGCGCCGGGTGGTACGAGGCGGAGCACCGCGCCTACGGCATCCCGTTCCCGCCGACCGGGGAACGCTTCGACCGGCTCGCCGAACAGCTGGCCATCGTCACCGGGCTGTGGAGTACCCCGCCCGGCGAGCGCTTCACCTTCCGGGGCGGGTACTACGACGTGGCGGACTCCCCGGCCCTGCCCAAGCCGGTCCAGGTACCGGGGCCGCCGGTCATCATCGGTGGCAAGGGCGCCAAGCGCACCCCGCGCCTGGCCGCGCGGTATGCCGACGAGTTCAACGCGCCGTTCAGCACGCTGGAAGACACCCGGGTCATGTACGAGCGGGTGGCGCAGGCCTGCGCGGACGCCGGGCGCGACGCCGGCGGCCGGGCGCCGCTCGTGCTCTCCACCGCGCAGACCGTCGCATGTGGACGGACCGAGGAGGAGGCGCGCAAGCGGGCCGAGGCGACCGGCGGTACGCCGCCGCTGTACGGCACCCCCGACCAGGTGGTCGAGCAGATCGGCCGGTTCGCCGAGCTGGGTGCCAGCCGCGTCTTCCTCCAGGTGATCGACCTGAGCGACCTGGACCACCTAGACGTCATCGCCGGTGAGGTCGCGCCCCAGCTGCCCTGACCGGCCGGAGCTCCCGCTCGCCGTCGGGCGGCCGGCCTCGCGCGCGGTGCCGACGAGCACCCGGGCGGTCTCCAGCTTCTCGCGGAGCGTCGGGTCGAGGGTGAGCAGGAGGTACAGCGCCGCCCAGGCGAGGCCGACGACCTTGGCCCAGCGCAGTGCCGGGGCGTCCAGGTGCAGCAGCGGCTGGACGGCCAGCACGCCGGCCAGGGGCAGCGCCATGAACAGCAGCGTGCGCAGCGTGCCCAGCACCGCGTGCCAGCGCGACCGGCGTACCGCCGCGGGGCTCGGCGGCGGGGCGGTGCGCATCCGGGCCAGCTCGCCGGTGGCCAGCGCGACCGCGTCGTCGCGCAGGGCTTCGGTCACCCGGTCCCAGCTACCTTCGTCGGGCGCGATGACCTGGCGCTTGAGGCGGCGCAGCGCGGCGGCGGCGCGCCCGGCCCGCTCGGCCGCCCAGGCCTTGGTGAGGTTGTCGAACGGGTACAGGACCGCCGGGAGCCGGCGCGCGGTCAGCGTCGCGGCCCGTTCCAGGAACCACAACCACTCGCTGCGGCTGGCGAGGTCGTTGCGCCGGCTGGCCACGCTCATCCCGGCCAAGGCGCGCAGGAGGAGGTACAGCACCGCCTCGCGGGGCAGGAACCGGTGGTGCCGGTTCGCCAGGTACCACCGGATCATGGTGACCGGGGCGATGAACACGCCGAGGAGCAGGGCCAGCACCACCGGCGTCAGGAGCATGGCGCCCGCCACCGCCACCCAGCCGGGCGCCCGCGCGCCGAGGCGGGCCAGCCCATACCCGGCGGCGAGCAGCCCGGCTCCGATGATGACGCCGCGGGCCGTGGCCTGCCGGAAGCGGCCGCGGAGGGCGAAGCGCTCGACCAGCCGCAGGACTCCGGCGGCGAGCAGGACACCAGCCGCCGCCAGCACCATCGCTGCCGGCACCGACCACGCCAGCTCGCCCCGGACCACCGCGGTGAGCAGCACCCAGACGACGAACCCCGCCAGCACCCAAGCGACCCGGCGCACCCCGCGCAGGATCGTCAGCCAGCGGACCGTGAGCAGGGCCAGCCCGCGCAGGTACCGGTCGACACCGGCGCGGATCCCGGCCGGGTCGAACCCGGCCGGCAGGGGCAGCGTGTCGAGGGCGGCCAGCTGGGTCGACCAGGCCTGCCAGGTGTCCTGCGCGGTCCGGTCCCAGGCGAGCAGCCGGTTCCGCACGGAGCCCAGCGGTCCACCGGTCAGCCACCATGCCGACCTGGCCCGCCCCCGATGGTCCCACCGCAGCGTCCGGATCGGCCGGTACGCCTCGACCGCCAGCGCGTGCAGGCCCATCCCGCGGTAGGTCCGCCCGCGCAGCCACCGGACCGCGGGGTCGCGCCGCTGCGCCGCGGGCAGTCCGGCGAGCAGGTCGAGCGCCTCCCGGTGCCGGCCGAGGTCGGCCAGCAGGCCGGCCTGGTCCAGGGCGGTCAGCAGATCCTGCGGATCCCGGACCCGGGCGGCGACCAGATGGGCCAGTGCGCTGTCCGGGTCGTGCCCGTAGAACTCTGCCCGGGCGAGCAGGCGCAGCAACTCCGCGTCCGGGCCGCCGGAGCGCAGCTCCTCCGTGAGCACCGCGGCCGCGTCGACGTACCGGTACTGCTCGAACAGCTCGTCGGCGCGGTTGAGGACCGGACCGATCCGGCGATCCTGGGCGGTGAGTCGACGGACCAGCGCGACGGCCGACCCGACCGCCGCACCGACCGCCGCCTCGGCGGCCTCGTCGGTTGTCCCGTCGGACGGCGGCCGGTCCGCGTCGGGCTGCGGCTGGTCGGCGTCCGGCGGCTGGTCCGCGTCCGGCGGCGGCTGGTCCGCGTCGGGCGGCGGCGCCTGGTCCGCCTCGCGGTGCTGGCGGCGCCGCCGCAGGAACCCCAGCGGACCGCCGGAGCGCCATCATGCCGCGTACCACGCGCGCCGCTCCGGCCACGACAGCTCCCTCGGGTCGCCGTACGCCGCCACGGCCAGCGCCGGGAACCCCAGCTCCCGGTACGCCGTACCGAGCGCCGCCCGCAGGGCCGGCTCGGCACGCGCCTCCTCCGGCAGGCTCTCGAGCGCCGCGATCACCTCGGGATACTGGTACAGCTGCAGGAGCACCTCGGCACGGTCGACGACGGTCGCGAGGTCGGTCGGGTCCACCGCGAGAGCCGCGTCGAGCACGGTCAGGGCGGCCGGATAGCGCGCCTGCAGCCGCTGCGTCCAGGCCAGCTCGCGTAGCAGCTCCGGACGCACGTCGCCGGCCGACAACGCCTCGACCAGCAGTTCGGCCGCGTCGATCAGCTGGTCGTCGTCGATCAGGTCCTTCGCCCGGGACAGCACCGGATCGTCGGCCGGCACGCGCTCCCGCTCATCCAGCGCGGAGGGCGACCCGTCCATGACCCTCAGCATCGCGCCGCCCCCGCGCGCGGTCCAGAGGTCATCGCCGCCGCGGCTCACTGCTGATCTTGGACGCTGGCATCACCGACCATCGTCAGCCGGGCGCCAGGCGGTACGGCCACTGATGGTCCGGCCTGGATGGGCCGGGACGGGTAGCGTGGCCGGGTGATCGAGTTGCATCTGCGGGGGCGGGCCGCGCCCGGGCGACGAGCTGATCTGGTGGAGTTCCTGCGCGAGGCCGTGCCGTTCTACGAACGGCCGGGTGGGATCCACGTCCGGCTGCTGTGGGACCTCACCGATCCGGACCGGTACATCGAGGTGGTCGAATACGTCGACCGGGAGACCTACGATCGCGACCAGGTCAGGGTCGCCGAGAACCCGGAGATGCGGGAGTACCTGCGGCGCTGGCGGGCCTTGCTGGCCGAGCCGCCGCAGGTGGAGGCGTACCGGGTCGGGTCGACCTCAGGGGAGTAGGAGTAGCTTGCCGGTCGTGCGGCGGGACTGCAGGTCGGTGTGCGCCTGCCCGGCATCGGTCAACGGGTACCGGCCGCCGATGTGCACCGACAGCGACCCGTCGGCGATCCAGCCGCACACGTCACCGGCCCGCCGGGTCAGCTCCTCCGGCGTGGCGATGAAGTGCTTGAGCGTCGGGCGGGTCACGAAGAGCGAGCCGCCCCGGGCGAGCCGGCCGAGGTCGAACGGCGGGACCGGGCCGCTGGACTGCCCGTAGAGCACCAGGATGCCGTGCGGTCGCAGGCTCGCCAGGCTGGCGTCGAAGGTGTTGCGGCCGACGCCGTCGTACACGGCCGGTACCCCCGCGCCGTCGGTCAGCCGCCGGACGTCCTCGGTCACGTTGTCGTAGCCGATCACCTCCGCCGCGCCGGCGTCGCGGGCCAGCTTCTCCTTCTCCAGTTGGGACACCGTGGCGATCACCCGCGCGCCGAGCTTCGTCGCGAGCTGGGTGAGCAGCAGGCCGACCCCGCCCGCGGCGGCGTGCACCACGACCGTGTCACCCTCGTGGATCCGGTAGCTGTCGTGCACCAGGTAGTGCGCGGTCAGCCCCTGCAACAGCACGGCCGCGGCCAGCTCGTCGGAGACGCCCTCGGGGATGGGTACCACGCGGTCGGCCTCGACGAGCGCGAACTGCGCGTACGCGCCGGCCAGCTCGGTCGACGCGACCCGGTCGCCGATCTTGAGGCGCTCCACCCCGGGCCCTACCGCTACGACCCGGCCGGCGCCCTCGTCACCGGGTACGAACGGCAGCTCCTTCGGGTACAGGCCGGTGCGGTGGTACACGTCGATGAAGTTCACGCCCGCGGCGGTCACCTCGACCCGGACCTGGCCGGGACCCGGCTGGGGCTGCTCCAGCTCGGTAACCGTGAGCACCTCCGGACCGCCGGTCCGCCGTACCTGAATCGCCTGCATCTGCCCGACCTCTCGAGGTTGAGTCGCCGCCCTCCGGGTACCCGCAGACGAAAACCTACCCGACCGGAGGCGTCATGGAGGTGCTGGGGGCGGGCGCGCGCCAGCTCGACCGGGTGGAGCGGGCGACCGCACTCGACGGCCTGGTCGACGCGCTGCGCCGGGTGATCCGGCGGATCGTCCCGCTCGGCCGGCTCGCCGACGCCCTGCACGGCACCTGGCTCGGGCACCACCGGGTTCAACCACGCCGTGCCCGCGTGGCGCCGGCTGCCGCAGGAGTGGCAGCCCGTCGACGACCTGTCCCGGCTGCCGCAGGGCCGGCCGGTGCGACGGCTCGTCGGCGACGTACCGGTGCTGGTCTACCGCGGCCCGCGCACCGTGCACGTGCTCGTGGAGCAGTGCGCACACCAGGCCGGGCCGCTGGCCGAGGGCGCCGTGTCGGTCGTCGACGACGAGCCGTGCGTGACGTGCCCGTGGCACGGCAGCACCTACCGGCTGCGCGACGGCGCGGTGCGGCGCGGCCCGGCGACGATGCCGCAGCCGGTACTGATGGTCCGCGTCACCGGGGACGTCGTGGAGGCGCGCCGGCTGTAGCCGCTACGCCGCGACGAACTCGGCGAGCTGGGCCGACTGGGCCTGCCGGCTCGGTTCGTGCACGTACATCATGTGGCCGGCGTCGAAGTACCGGAAGTCCACGTTGCCGCGCAGCTCCTCGGGCAGCCCCAGGTGCGCGAAGGTGTGTTCGGCGGCCAGGTAGGGCGTGGCGCCGTCGTAGTACCCGCAGGCCACGTGTACCCGCATGTGCGGGTTGGCCCGCATGGCGGCCGCCAACCGGCCGGCCACGTTGACGTGCTGCCCCTCGAAGTCCTTGAAGGACCACGGCCGTACCCGTTCGCTGAGCACCTCGTACGGCAGGTCGTTGGCGTACGCCAGATCCACCCGCAGGTAGTGGTTGACCGCCGAGGTGTACGGGCCGAGGATCGCGTCGTAGGAAGGGTCGGACGACCAGTGCTCCCGGCCGTAGTCCACGTCCCAGCCGGTGAACCGCCCGTCCAGCCGCCCCACCGTGCGGCGCCGGTCGCGCAGCAGCTCGGTGAAGAACCGGATGTGCTCGATGCGCACGTCGACCCGGTCGACGTAGTCCTCGCTGAGCCCGGACAGCCGGGCCAGCCGGGCCACCGTGTCGGCACGCTCCTGTGTGGACAGTCGGTCCCCGCGCGACAGCGCCCACGGGTAGTCCCGCTCGGCGAACCGCCGCGCCTCGTCGAGCACCTCGGCGAGCGGGCGGTCACCGTGCTTGCCGTGGTAGTGCGCGATGGCCGCGTAGGTCGGCAGGAACAGCGGGTACGGCACGTCGTTGCCAGGGCTGAACTCCAGCGTGCCACCGTCCAGCACCGCGGAGATGAGGACCAGGCCGTTGAGGTACATGCCGTGACGCTCCTGCAGATGCCGGGACAGGGCGGCTGCGCGCATGGTGCCGTACGACTCGCCGCACAGGTACTTCGCCGACAGCCAGCGCCCGTGCCGGGACGTCCAGAGCCGGATCACCTCGCCGACGGACTCCAGGTCGCCCTGGAAGCCGTGGTACTCCGTGGGCTTCTCGCCCTTTGCCGCCCGCGAGTACCCGGTCGACACCGGGTCGATGAACACCAGGTCGGAGTGGGCCAGCAGGGTCTCGGCGTTGTCCACCAGCCGGTACGGGGGCGGCGCGACCGCGCCCACGTCGCCGCTCACCACCCGGCGCGGCCCGAGCAGTCCCAGATGCAGCCACACGCTCGACGAGCCGGGGCCGCCGTTGAACGCGAACGTCACCGGCCGCTGCGCCGGATCCGCGTTGTTCAGCGTGTAGGCGGTCAGGAACACCTCCGCCTTCGGCTGGTACCCGTCGAACTTGTCGTCGGTGTGCACCTCCTCGCGCAACACGATCCGCCCGGTCGTCGCGGTGTAGGCGAGGTCGCGCTCGCCGGCCTGCAGGGTGTGCGCGGTGGTCACGAGGTCGTCGACAGGTTCGGGCCGGTCGGCGACCTCGTCGTGCTTCTTCTCCTCCTCCGGCATGCCTGGAAGACTAGCCAGGTCGAGGACCGTGCTGGACAGCCGGCCACATAATGCGCGGTATGGATGCCGAACGGTTCTGGGCGATCGTGGACGCGGCCCGGAACGAGGTTGACGGGTGGTTTGCGGACGTCGACCAGCAGTGGGCGCGCGGCCTCTACGCCGGCCTGGTCACCCTGCCACCCGAGGACATCCTCGACTTCGACCGGCGGCTCGCGACGCTACGCCGCTCCGCGGAGACACCGGAAATGGCGGCCGCGACCCAACTGGTGATGCTCGGCCGGGAGACCTTCGAACGCGCCGTCGCGGACCCGGACTCGCTGGCCGACCATCCGTTGATCCGCGCTGTCGGCGACGGGGAACTTCCCGGATCGGTGCTGCTCGCCGTACGGGTCGACGACGCCGCCGGCGACGCCTACTGCGAGCTGACCGGGGTCGACGACGACGGGTACCTCGACCGGCTGTCACCGTCCACAACGGACGATCGCGAGGCTGCCGGCGACGACGAAGACGACGAAGACCCGGACGACGACGAAGATGCGGACGACGACGGAGCCGGCGCCGCCTGGTTGGCCGAGCGCCTACCCCGCCTGCTGGCCGTGTTCCCCCCGGAGGCCGAGCCACCCGCGGACACCGACCCGGACACCACGCCGCCGCCGTCCCTTCTCCAGAGGATCACCGGTGGGCTCCTGCCCTTCGTCGTCGTCGAGGTGTGCGCGTGGCTCGTCCGCCGCTGACGCCGCGCACCCTCAAGTAGCTAGCGGACGCAGAGGCAGAAGGGGTGACCGGCCGGGTCGGCGTAGACCTCGAAGTCGTCACCGCCCGGCTGGTGGGCGAACTTCGTCGCGCCCAGCGCCAGGGCCCGCGCGCCCGCCTCGGCGAGGTCGTCGACCATGAAGTCCAGATGGAACTGCATGGACGAGGAGTCGTCCGGCCATGTCGGTGGCTTGTGACCGGGTGCCTCCTGGAAGGCCAGCCGCAGGTAGCCACCGCCGGACAGGGTGATCCAGCCTGGCTCCGCCTGGTCCACCGACCATCCGGTCAGCTGCTGGTAGAAGTCGGCGAGCCGCCGCGTGTCGGGACACTCCAGCACGACGTTGTGCAGCTTCACCTGCATCGCTTGCTCCCCTCCTCGTCAGCCGCGCAGGCGCAGCCCGCGCGGGGTGGCCCGGAACCCGGCGGCGGCCAGCGCCTGGCGCATTGGCGAGGTGTGGACCGGAGCCCCGTCAGCCCGTTCCACCGACAGGGCGCCCAGCGCCCCGCCGTGTACCGCGTCCGCCAGCGCCTTCGCCGCCATCCCCAGGGCGTCCTGAGCATCCACATAGGACAGCAGGGTCCGGCCGCCCCGCTCGACGTAGAGCACCAGCTCCCCGTCGACCAGGACCACCAGCGCGCCGGCCTTGCGCCCGGCCCGGTGCCCGGCCTTCTCGCCCTCGCCCGCGTCTACCACGCGGTCGGGCCAAGGCAGCGCCGCGCCGTAGGGGTTGGCCGGGTCGGTGGCGGCGAGCACGACCGCGCCGGTGCCGACGGAGCCCCGCTCGACCGATGCGCCCGGCGCGGCCGGCCCGGTCCGCTCGGCCAGGGCACGGAGCCGGTCGACGGCTCCGGGCACCGCGAACTGCGCCGCGCCGAGCCCCTCCACGAAGTACCCGCGCCGGACCGCACCCCGCTCCTCCAGCGCGGAGAGCACCGGATAGACCCCGGCGAAGCCGCCGGCCGCACCCTCGGCCACGACGGCACCCCGGGTCAGCACGCCGTGCCGGTCGAGCAGGGCGTCGGTGAGCGCGGCGGCGCGCCGGGTCGGGTCGGCGTCGCGGGCGGGTAGCCGGTGCCAGCGGCCGGCCCCGGCCGGCGGTCCGGTGCGCTGGCTCAGCATCGCCGGCCGGCCGGGCCGCCGGTAACGCGTGCGGCTGGCGGTGGGACGGCTGCGGTGCGCACCCACCCCGGCCAGGGCCGCGCGCAGCGGGGCGAGGGTGTCCCCGGCCACGTGGCCCGCCCACACCAGGTCCCACAGCGCCGCGAGGGTCTCCGACTCCGGTGCTCCGGTGTGCTCGACCAGACCGCGCAGGAACAGCGCGTGGCCGCCGTCGAGCGCGTCGAGGACGGCCTCGTGCAGCGGGGTCAGCGCCAGCGTGTCGGCCGGCCCGGGCAGCAGCAGCGGGGCGTTGTCGGCGAAGGCCAGCGTGATCCAGCCGTCGCCGCCCGCGATGGTGCCGCTGCCGGCCCACAGCACCTCGCCGGCGGCGCACAGCTCGTCGAGGTGCGCGGGGGAGTAGTCGGCCACCCGGGCGGGCAGGATCAACCGCTCCACGGCAGAGGCGGGCAGTGCCACGCCTTGGAGCTGCTCGACGGCGGCGGCCACCGCCTCGACCCCGCGCGCGGAGGAGCCGACGTGGTGCCAGACGGGCAGGAACCGGGCGAGCGCGGCGGGCGGTACCGGCTCGATCTCCTTGCGCAGCGCGGCGAGCGAGCGGCGGCGCAGCAGCCGCAGCACCTCGGCGCCGCACCATTCGGTACCGGCGCCGGCCGGCGTGAACTCCCCCGTGACCACCCGCCCGGTGGCGGCCAGGCGGCGCAGCGCCTGCTCGACCACCGCCACCCCGAGCCCGAAGCGCGCCGCACACGTCGCCGAGGCGAACGGCCCGTGCGTGCGGGCGTACCGCCCGATGATGTCGGCCAGCGGATCGGGCCCGGGCTCGACGAACGCGGCGGCCAGCCCGACCGGCAGCGCCACGCCCAACGCGTCGCGGTAGCGTCCGGCGTCCTCGATGCCCAGCCAGCGCTCCTGCCCGGCCACCCGGACCCGGATCGCCCGCTTCGCCGCCTCCAGCTCCGCCAGCCACTCGATCGGCACGCCCCGCTCGGCGGCCTCCACAGTGGACAGATCGCCGAGGATGCGCAGCAGCTCGGCGGCGTCTTCGGCGTCCCGGGGGCGGCGGTCCTCGGTCAGCCATTGCAACCGGCGCTCGGTCTCGGCGACCACCGCCGGGTCGAGCAGCTCGCGCAGGTCGGCGCGGCCGAGCAGCTCACCCAGCAGGGTGGCGTCCAGGGCGAGGGCGGCGGCCCGGCGCTCGGCGAGCGGCGCGTCGCCTTCGTAGAGGAACGCCCCGACGTAGCCGAAGAGCAGCGAGCGGGCGAACGGCGACGGTCGCGGTGTCTCCACCTCGACCAGCCGGACCTTGCGCCCGGCCAGATCGCGCATCAGCCCGACGAGGCCGGGCACGTCGAACACGTCCTGCAGGCACTCGCGCGCCGCTTCGAGGGTGATCGGGAAGTCGGCGAACTCCCGGGCCACGTCGAGCAGCTGCGCCGAACGCTGCCGCTGCTGCCACAGCGGGCTGCGCTTGCCCGGGTTGCGCCGGGGCAGCAGCAGCGCCCGGGCGGCGCACTCGCGAAACCGCGCGGCGAACAGCGCCGAGGTGCCCACGGTCTCCTCGACCAATGCGGCGATCTCGGCCGGGTCGAAGCTCACCAAGTCGGCGCCGGGCGGCTCGTCCCGGTCGTCGTCGCCCAGCATGTCGGGCAGCCGGACCACGATCCCGTCGTCGGAGGGCATCACCTGCGCGTCGACCCCGTAGCGCTCGGAGATGCGCCGGCCGATCGCCAGCGCCCACGGCCCGTTGACCCGGGCGCCGAGGACCGAGTGCACCGCGAGGCGCCAGTCGCCCAGCTCGTCGCGGAACCGTTCGACGAGCACGGTGCGGTCGTCGGGCAGTGCCCGGGTGGCCGCGCGCTGCTCGTGCAGGTAGGCCAGCAGGTTGTCGGCGGCCCACTCGTCCAGCCCGGCGCCGGTCAGGCTCGACCGGGCCGCGTCCGGCGCAGCCTTGACCAGCGCGCGCAGCCGGGCGCCGATGGCCCGGCCCAGCTCGACCGGGCGGCCCAGCGCGTCGCCCTTCCAGAACGGCATGCGGGCCGGCGCCCCGGGTGCGGGCGAGACCAGCACCCGGTCGGGAGTGATGTCCTCGATGCGCCATGACGTGGAGCCGAGCAGGAACACGTCGCCGATGCGGGACTCGTAGACCATCTCCTCGTCCAGCTCGCCCACCCGGGCCGCGCGCTGCGCCCCGGCGAGGAACACGCCGAACAGGCCCCGGTCGGGGATGGTGCCGCCGGATGTGACGGCCAGCCGTTGCGCGCCCGGCCGGGCGGTGAGCACGTCGCGGTCGCGGTCCCAGTGCAGGCGGGGCCGCAGCTCGGCGAAGGCGGTCGACGGGTACCGCCCGGCGAGCATGTCCAGCGTGGCATGCAGCGCGGAGGCGGGCAGCCCGGCGAACGGCGCCGTCCGCCGGACCAGCGCGGCCAGGTCGGGTACCGTCCAGGGGTCCATCGCGACCATCGCGACGATCTGCTGGGCGAGCACGTCCAGCGGGTTGCGTGGATAGCGAAGCTCCTCGATGGCTCCGGTGGCCATCCGCTCCGCGACCACCGCGGAGGAGACCAGGTCGCCCCGGTGCTTGGGGAACATCACCCCGCGCGACACCGCGCCCACCTGGTGGCCGGCCCGGCCGACGCGTTGCAGCCCGGCCGCGACGCTCGGCGGCGCCTCGACCTGCACCACCAGGTCGACCGCGCCCATGTCGATGCCCAGCTCCAGGCTGCTGGTGGCGACCACGGCCGGGAGCTGGCCGGACTTGAGCAGCTCCTCGGTGTGCTTGCGCTCCTCCTTGGACACCGAACCGTGGTGCGCCCGGGCCACCACGGTCGGCGCGCCACCCGCCGCCCCCGACTGTGCCATGACCTGCGCGGGCAGCGGGGCGGTCGGATCCAGGACGCCACCGGCGCGTTCGTGGGCCAGCTCGTTGAGGCGCGCGCACAACCGCTCCGCGGCCCGGCGCGCGTTGACGAACACGATCGTCGACCGGTGCGCCTGGATCAGGTCGAGCACCCGCTCCTCGACCGCCGGCCAGATCGAGGCGGTGTTGTTGACGTCCTCCTCGGCGTGCAGCTCGGTCATGTCCGGTACCGGCACGACCACCTTGACCTCGATGGTCTTGGCGCTCGGCGGCTGGACCACCTCGACCGGCGCCGCCCCGCCGAGAAAGCGCGCGGTCTCCGCGATCGGCCGGACCGTCGCGGACAATCCGATCCGCTGGGCCGGCCGCGGCAGCAGGGCGTCGAGCCGTTCCAGCGACAGCGCCAGGTGAGCCCCCCGCTTGGTGGCGCACATGACGTGCACCTCGTCGACGATCACCGTCTCGATGCCCCGCAACGACTCCCGCGATGCGGAGGTCAGGAGCAGGAAGAGCGACTCCGGCGTGGTGATGAGGATGTCCGGCGGGTGCTTGAGGAAGGCACGCCGCTCGTCGGCGGGGGTGTCGCCGGTGCGCATGCCGACATTGATCCCGGGTGGCGGCAGGCCGAGCCGGTGGGCCGCCTGACGGATGCCGGTGAGCGGGGCGCGCAGGTTGCGCTCGACGTCGACGGCCAGCGCCTTGAGCGGGCTGACGTAGAGCACCCGGCAGCGCCGGGTCGGATCCTTCGGCGGCGGGGATGTGGCCAGCCGGTCCAGTGACCACAGGAACGCCGCGAGCGTCTTGCCGGAACCGGTCGGCGCGACCACCAGCGCGTGCCGCCCCGCCCGGATGGCCGCCCAGGCGCCGGCCTGGGCATCGGTCGGCGCGGCGAACGCGGCCTGGAACCAGGCGCGGGTGGCGGCTCCGAACTCGTTCAGCACGCTGTCCATACTGCCGCGTGGGTACGACAACTATGTTTGTGTCTCTTGCCCCGGTTGCGAGGTATCGAGTAAGTTCGCGGAACACTACGGGTGACACTGTCGTCACGGTGCGGGAGGTGAACCGCGATGGCCGAGGGTACCGGGTCGGCGGCGCTGCTCCGGCAGCTCGATCGGTACCTCGCCGGACTGCGCCCGCACCGCGACCCGGACGAGCTCGAACTGGCCACGCATCTGGCCGCCGCCCTGCGCCGCCTGGTCGTCGAGACCGCCACGGCCAGCGCGGCCGACCGGGCGCGGGTCCGGGCCGCCGTGCACTACGTCGCCCTGCGCCGCGGCTTCCCCGCGCCCCGCGGGGAACGCCGCCCCACCCGGGGCGTGGCCGAGGACGTCCGCGTGGTCAACGACATCCTCCAGCGGCTGGGCCGGGCGGATCTCGTGGTCGCCGACCCGATCGTGCCGGCCGCCGCGGCGAACCGCGACTGATCGGGCGCGGAGCGAGCCTCGCGCGCGGCTGCCGCTGGGTGTCGGTCTGGGGGCTCGTCCAGCTCCGCGGTACCCACCGGGGCCCGCCGACATCGCCGTCCGCGCCTCACCGGGCCAGCCGCTCCAGGAGGCGCACCTTCGCCGCCGGCCACTCCGCGTCGGTCATCCCGTAGAACACCGAGTCCCGCCAGGTGCCGTCGCCCCGCCGCTTGTGCCGGCGCAGCACGCCCTCCTTCCTGGCGCCCAGCCATTCGATCGCCGCCTGGGAACGCAGGTTGAGGTGGTCGGTCTGCCACTCCACCCGCACCGCGCCCAGCTCCTCGAACGCCCGCGTCATCAGGAGCAGCTTGGCCTCGGTGTTGATCCCGGTGCGCCACCACTTGCGGCCGAGCTGGGTCGAGCCGATGTGCACGACCCGGTTGGCCTCATCGGACGGGCAGTACGAGGTGGTACCCACGACCGTCCCGGTCGCCGCGTCGCGCTGGACCCACGGCACGCGCGTGCCCGCCGCGTGCTCCTCCAGCATGCCGGCGATGGCCCTGGCCGTCTCCTCCGGAGAGGTGGGCCGGACCCGGGGGATGTACCGGTGCACTTCCTCGTCGTCCAGCGCGGTGAACAGTTCGGTCGCGTGGCACACGTCGAGCGGTTCCAGGACGACGTGCCGGCCGCGCAGCACGGCCGGCTCCTGCCACGGGGAGCGGCGCGGGCGCAGGTAGTCGGGCACGGGCACGGATACGCCGGCGTCCGGCACCGGCACGCCGGGCACGACCCGCAGCGGTACGACCCCCGCCCAGTACGGCAGCCCGTAGTCGGCCGGCTCCTCGGCCACGTTGCCGGTACGCGCCTTGACCGACACCTCGGTCAGCGGGATCGCGAGGATCGCCGTCGCCGCCAGCTCCTTGGCGTCGGGCGACCGGGTGTCCGCCGACCGGCCGGCCGCTACCTTGTCCACCAACGCGTTCATGGCGCGCCGCCGCTCGGCCTCGTCGGTCACCACGGTCGCCGCCCCGTAGGCGACCACCGAGCGGTAGTTGGCACTGTGGTGGAACTGCGACCGGGCCAGGACCAGCCCGTCGATCAGTGTCACGGTGACACACACCGTCCCGCCGCCACGTAACGCGAGCATCGGCCCGCTGCCGGTGGAGCCGTGCACGTAGACGGTCTCGCCGATCCGCGCGAACAACGTGGGCAGCACCCGGATCCCGTCCGGCCCGGCGAAGCCGAGGTGGCAGACCAGCGCCTCGTCGAGGATCGCGTGGGCGGCGTCCCGATCGTAGGAGACCCGGTCGGCGAGGCGGTGCGGCGTGGTGCGTGCGGTGCGGGGGTACACAGCGCCTCCTTTGTTCTAGTACAATCTGCAGACTGTGCCAGTACAATATCAGGTGACCGGGAGCACGACGGCGGCGATTTCCGCGTCCGTGGAGGAGGGGGTCCGGCGCGGGGCGCTGCCCGCCGGGCACCCGCTGCCGCCCGTGCGCGACCTCGCGGCCACGCTCGGGGTGAGCCCGGCGACGGTGGGGGCCGCGTACAAGGGGTTGCGCCAGCGCGGCATCGTCGAGACCGCCGGGCGCAACGGCACCCGGATCCGCCCGCGCCCACCGGTCACGTCGGCGCGGATGAGCCGGCGGCCACCGGTACCCCCGGGGGTTCTGGATCTGTCGGCGGGTGAGCCGGACCCGCGCCTGCTGCCCCGCCTGCCGCCCCTGACCGACCGGTCGCCCGGGAGTTACCACCTGGCCGGACCACTTCCGGAGCTGGTCGAGGCGGCCACCGCCCGGCTGCGTGCCGACGGGCTGCGGGTGCCCGCGCTGACCGTCACCGGCGGCGCGCTGGACGGCATCGACCGGCTGCTGGCCGCGCACCTGCGGCCCGGTGACAAGGTCGGCGTCGAGGACCCCGGCTGGGCCAACTTGATGGATCTCGTCGCCGCGCAAGGGCTCACCCCGGTCCCCGTGCCGGTGGACGACGCCGGACCGACCGTGGCCGGTCTTCGCGCCGCGCTCGCCGCCGGCGCCAGCGCCGTCGTGGTCACCACCCGCGCGCACAACCCGACGGGCGCGACCGTGACCGCGCCGCGCGCCGCCGCCCTACGCCAAACCCTGCGGGGGTACCCGGACCTGCTCGTCATCGAGGACGACCACGCCGCCGAGCTGTCCGCGATCCCGGTGCACCCGCTGGCCGGCGCGACGGAGCGGTGGGCGTTCGTGCGGTCGGTCTCCAAGCCCTACGGCCCCGACCTGCGCCTGGCCGTCCTCGCCGGGGACGCGGCGACCGTGGCGCGGGTCGAGGGCCGGATGCGCGCCGGTGCCGGTTGGGTCTCCACCATCCTCCAGCGGCTCGTGTTGGCCCTGTGGCGCGACGACGCGGTCGCCGTGCGGGTGGCCCGGGCCCGGGACGCCTACGCCGCGCGGCGCGGCGCGCTGGTCTCCGCGCTCGCCGCGCGGGGCGTGCCGGTCACCTGCCGTACCGGCATCAACGTTTGGGTACCCGTGCCCGACGAGACGCTGGCCGTGGCCCGGCTGCGGGAGGCCGGGTACGCGGTCTCGCCCGGCGCGCTGTCCCGGATCGCGGCGCCGCCGGGGATCCGGATCACCGTGGCGCCGTTGTCCGTGTCCGCCGCCGGGCCGCTCGCGGACGCGGTCGCGTCCGCCGTGGGTGGTGGGCCCCTGTCCCGCGGCCTGTCGGCATGAGATCTTGTACGCCGGGTCGCGAGCCCGCGTGATCCGTGGCGCGATGGGGTAGAACTCCGGTATGACCGCTGCTGATTTCGTGCCCGACGGTGCCGACCTGGACCAGCTCCGCGCGGCGGCGAAGACCTGCAAGGGCTGCCATCTGTGGGAGGGCGCCACCCAGACGGTGTTCAGCCGGGGCGGTTCCGCTGCCCGGGTGGTGATGGTCGGCGAGCAGCCCGGCGACGTGGAGGACCAGCGCGGCGAGCCGTTCGTCGGCCCGGCGGGGGTACTGCTGCGGCGCGCGGTCGGCGACGCCGACCTGGACCCCGACGACCTGTACATCACCAACGCCGTCAAGCACTTCAAGTTCCGGCGGATGGGCAAGCGACGCATCCACCAGACCCCCGACCGGATCGAGATCACCGCGTGCCGGCCGTGGCTGCTCGCCGAGTTCGCCCAGCTCGCGCCGCGCGTGGTGGTCGTGCTCGGGGCGACGGCCGCGCAGGCGCTGCTCGGTCCCTCGTTCCGCGTCACCAAGCAACGGGGGCAGCTGCTGCCGTGGCCCGAGTCGGCCTGGCACGCGGAGGACTTCGCCCAGCCCGGCGGCACGGCCAAGGTGCTCGCCACCCTGCACCCGTCGGCGATCCTGCGCGCGGACGACCGGGAGACCGCGTACAAGGGCCTGGTCGCCGATCTGCAGGTGGTGGCGTCGGCGCTGGGCTAGCTCGGGGCTAGCTCTTCTGGCCGTGCTCGGCGGCCGTCACCACGTGGCTCATCAGCATCATGGTGGTGACCGGGCCGACCCCGCCCGGTACCGGTGTCACCGCCGCCGCGACCTGGGCCACGCCGGCGGTGTCGACGTCGCCGACGAGCCCGCCGTCCGCGGTCGCGTTGGTACCCACGTCGACGACGACCGCCCCGGGCTTGACGAAGTCGGCCGTAACCAGCTCCGGCCGGCCCACCGCCGCCACGAGCACGTCGGCCTCGCGGGCAACCGCCGCCAGGTCCCGGGTGCGGGAGTGGCACACCGTCACCGTGGCGTGCCGGGCGAGCAGCATGAGCGCGGCCGGCTTGCCGACCACGGTGGACCGGCCGATCACCACGACCCGCTTCCCCACGAGGTCGACCCCCTCGTGGTCGAGGATCCGCAGCACGGCCGCCGCGGTGGCGGGCGGGAACGCGTGGCCCACACCGGCGGCGAGCAGCCCCAGCGAGACCGGGTTGGCCCCGTCGACGTCCACGGCCGGCGGGATCGCCAGCCCGACGTCCTCCAGCTTCAGGCCGCCGGGCAACGGCGTCTGGCAGATCACCCCGCTGGTCCCGGGCGTGGCCGCCTGCGCGGCGAGCGCCGCGCGGATCGTCTCCGCGTCGGCGTCGGTGGGCAGGTCGACCCGGCGGGCGGCGATGCCCAGCTTCTCGGCGCTGCGCAGCAACGACCGCACGTACCACGCGGTGCTTTCGTCGGTGGTGGCCACCACGATCGCGAGCGCCGGCGGGCTACCGAGTGCGGCGACCCGCCTGGCCAGCTCGCTACCGAGCTCGGCCGCCAGCTTGCGCCCGTCGATCAGCATCAGCCCGCGACACCGTGCAGCACGTTGCCCACCACTTCGCGGCCCAGCTCCCGGGCGATCAGGTGGGCGGCCAGCTCCTTGCGCAGCCCGTCGCGGAGTCCCGCGTCCTTGAGCGCACCCACGTTGACCTCGACGTTGATCGCCGCCGACTCCAGCGCGGATCCGGCCAGCGACGCGGCCACGCCCACGTCGGAGAGCACGTTGCGGTTGGACCGGCCGGGCAGCGCGGCGGCCAGCTCGATGATCCGCGCCGCCACCTCGGCGATCTCCAGGGGCGGCCGGGCCGCCTCGGCTGTGGCCGCCTGGATCGCGGCCGTGCGCGCCGCCTTCTCCTCGTCGGTCTCCCGGGCCATCCCGTAGGCCGCCATCACCTCGGTGAACGCGGCGGCGTCGGCGTCGATCAGCGCCAGCGCCCGCTGCCGCAGCGCCCGGGCCTGCGCGCCGATGGGCTGCACGTGCGACTCGTGCTCGGCGTAGGCCGTCTTGCCGACGGTCAGGTTCACCACCATCTCGATCAGCGCCGCGCCGGTGGCCACGGCGAGCGCCGCGGCGGCTCCGCCCCCCGGCGTCGGCGCCGCCGAGCCCAACTGCTCCAGCCAGTCGTCCAGCGGCTCGTGTGGCACGGTTCCACCCATCTCGTCGTGCTCGTCCAGCGAACGGATCGTACCGTTGTGGCCGGACGGGGACGATGGGAAGGTTCTGGTCCGTGGCGCCGGAGCCGGGTTGTGGCGGAGGCGTGACGGACAGGGAGGGTTCTGGTCCGTGGCGCCGGAGCCGGGTTGTGGCGGAGGCGTGACGGACAGGGAGGGATCTCGAGCGGTGCGGTTGACTGACTTCTGGGCGCGGCTGGAGCAGGTGTTCGGGCCGGGGTATGCGGCGAGTGTGGCCGCCGACCAGGTGATTCCCCAACTGGGCGGCCGGACGATCCAGCAAGCGTTGGCAGCGGGTGAGGAGACCGTCACGGTGTGGCGAGCGGTCGTGGCGGCGTATCCCGAACGGGTACCGAAGACCCTGCGCTGAGCCCCGCGTGTCGTTCTTGCCTCGTACACCTGTACGGGTATCGTCCACAGGGCTGGACGCTATCCACAGGGGACGGCCGGTCGGCTGTTTTCTGTCGGACCCAGCGCCTAGCGTGTCCGCGTGACCAAGAGTTCCTCCGCCAAGGCAGCGGCGAAGATGGCGAACGTAGGGGTGGCAATGGCAGCAGGGCCTGACCGCGAGAAGGCGCTCGACCTCGCCCTCGCGCAGATAGACAAGCAGTTCGGCAAGGGTTCCGTCATGCGCCTGGGGGAGCGGCCCGCGGTCCCGATGGCGGTGATCCCCACCGGCTCGATCGCCCTCGACGTGGCACTCGGGGTCGGCGGCCTGCCCCGTGGCCGGGTGGTGGAGATCTACGGACCGGAGTCGAGCGGGAAGACGACCGTGGCGCTGCACGCGGTGGCCAACGCGCAGGCGAGCGGGGGCATCGCCGCGTTCATCGACGCCGAGCACGCGCTCGACGCCGACTACGCCCGGGCGCTGGGGGTCGACACCGACGCGCTGCTGGTGTCCCAGCCCGACACCGGTGAGCAGGCGCTGGAGATCGCGGACATGCTGGTCCGGTCCGGCGCGCTGGACGTCATCGTGATCGACTCGGTGGCCGCGCTCGTGCCACGCGCCGAGATCGAAGGCGAGATGGGCGACAGCCACGTGGGTCTGCAGGCGCGGCTGATGAGCCAGGCGCTGCGGAAGATCACGGGGGCGCTCAACAACTCCGGCACCACGGCGATCTTCATCAACCAGCTCCGCGAGAAGATCGGTGTAATGTTCGGTTGCAGTTCTCGATCTACGAGAGTGATGCTCGCCGATGGCACCTATCAGCTGATAGGCGAAATCGTCGATCGAAAGCTGCCGGTCGAGGTGCTGTCATACGACGCCAGGCTCGGCCAGATCGTGCCGCGGAAGGTCGTCAACTGGTTCAACAACGGCGCGGCAGACGAGTTCCTTGAGTTCAAGGTGGAGCGCACCGGGGGTGGACGCAATCATGGCATCGCGACACTGGCGTTCACCCGCAACCACCTGATCCGCACTCCAGGCGGCTGGCGCGAGGCCGAGGAGATCGTGGTAGGCGACCGAGTGATGCTTGCCCAGCCGCACCTGCTCGGTCCGACGCAGTGGCAGGTGATCCTCGGCGCGGTGATGGGCGACGGCAACCTTTCACCATCCGTCCGTAGGGATGCGGACGGCGCCCGGTTCCGGATGGGGCACGGCGCCAAGCAGGCGAACCACCTGGCCTGGAAGACGTCCATGCTGGCGAACGTCACCCACTGCGAGACAACCAACGCCAAGGGTGCGGTCTTCACCGACTTCACCCCGCTGGCCGAACTCAGCGAACTGCGCCGTGCGGTCTACCTAGGCGACCGGAAGAAGCACCTGAGCTGGGATTACCTCAAGGCGCTCACGCCGCTGGCGCTCGCCGTCTGGTACCTGGACGATGGCACTTTCACTCTCCGGTCCAAGGGCCTCCAGGCGCGCACCGAGGGTGGCAGCGGCCGGATCGAGATCTGCGTCGAGGCGATGAGCCCCGGTTCCCGCGAACGGCTGGTGAGTTACCTCCACGACACATACGGGCTTGATATCAAGATCGCGCCCAAAGGGGCTCGGGCGATTCCCTACCTGCGCTTTACCGCAGCGGCGTCGGCGAAGTTCCAGGAGCTGATCGCGCCGTATGTCCACCCATCGATGGAGTACAAGTTGCTCCCGCGCTTCCGTGGTCGCTTCGCGGTCGAGCCCGAGTTCGTGGAGCCGACGCTCCACCTGACGCCGGCGAAGGTGCGTGAGATCAAGGTCAGGCGGGACTACCGGACGATGGACCGCTATGACATCGAGGTTGAGGGATCGCACAACTACCTGGCCGACGGCGTGATGGTGCACAACAGTCCGGAGACGACGACCGGTGGGCGGGCGCTGAAGTTCTACGCCTCGGTGCGACTGGACGTCCGGCGGATCGAGAGCCTCAAGGACGGCACCGACGCGGTCGGCAACCGCACCCGCGTCAAGGTGGTGAAGAACAAGTGCCTCGCTGAGGACACCCTCGTGTTCGATCCGGTGACGGGTCGCTCGCATCGTATCGAGGAAGTCGTCGACGGACGTCTGCCGATCTCCGTGGTGGCGGCTTCGAAGGACGGCAGGCTCGCGGTGCGTTCCGTGGTGTCCTGGTTCGACCAGGGTGAGCAGGACGTGCTGGGGGTTCGGCTGCGCGGCGGGCCCACGCTGTGGGCCACCCCCGACCACAAGGTCCTCACCGATCGAGGTTGGAAGCTCGCTGGCGAGCTGCGCAAGGGCGACCGGGTGGCGCAACCGCGGGAGTTCCTCGGCTTCGGCGACCGGGAACCCTACTCTCCCGACCACGCCCGGCTGCTCGGTTACCTGATCGGTGATGGCTATGTCGGCGGCAAGACGCCGGTCCAGTTCATCAACGTCCAAGAGTCGTTGAAGGCGGACGTGTCGGGGATCGCGGGCGAGCTTGGCTGTGACGCCCACCAGCACCACGACAAGCTGGCGGTCTCTCTGTCGCATCGCATCGGGGAACGCAACGGCGTTCTGGAGCTCTGCCGGAGAGCCGGGATCCACGGCAAGCTCGCGTGGGAGAAGACGATCCCGGTGGAGTTCTTCGGCCCCGACGTATCCGCCGAGGTGGTCGGGAACCTGCTGTTCGGACTGCTGGAAACCGATGGCTGGGTCAGCCGTGAGCAGACCGGCGCGATCCGGGTGGGGTACGCCACGACCTCGGAGCAGCTGGCTCATCAGATCCACTGGCTCCTGCTGCGCTACGGCATCGCCAGCTCGGTGCGTCGCTACGATCCGACCGGCCAGCGGCCCAGCGTCATCAAGGGGCGGCGGGTCCAAGGTAAGCGCGAGTGCTACGAGGTTCGTATCGCGGGCAGCGACAACGTCGAGGCGTTCGCCGATGCGATTCCCCTGTGGGGTCCGCGCGGCCAGGTTCTGCAAGAGGCGCTCAACGCGTCCACGGGGCGCCGGCGCGGTTCGCAGGCGGTCTACCTCTCACCCGAGGTCACCGAGCCGGTTCTGGCTCATCTGCGCAACCGGGGTGTCACGGCGGTGACCGCTGCCCAGCTCATCGGTGCCACGGCCGGGGATCCGCGGGGAGGCATGAAGCAGGTGCTCGGCCTGAGCCAGATACGCCGGGACCGGCTGGGCCGGTTGGCCGACGCACTGGACGATGCCTTCCTGCGAGAGCTGCTGGCAGAGCAGATCCGGTTCACCGTGGTTCGTGATCTGCTTCCGGTCAAACGACGCCGAACGTTTGACGTGGAGGTGGACGAACTGCACACGCTTGTCGCCGGCGACATGATCGTGCACAATTGCGCTTCCCCGTTCAAGCAGGCCGAATTCGACATCATTTATGGCCAGGGCATCTCGCGGGAGGGCTCGCTCATCGACGTCGGCGTCGAGCAGAGCATCATCCGCAAGTCCGGCGCCTGGTACACCTACGACGGCGACCAGCTCGGGCAGGGCAAGGAAAACGCCCGCAAGTTCCTCAGGGAAAACCCCGACGTGGCCGTCGAGATCGAGAAGAAGATCCTGGAGAAGCTCGGCGTCGGGATGGTCAACGACGCCGCCGGTAACCCCGACATCGTCACGGTGGACTTCTGACCGTGCCGGGTGGGCGATAGGGGAACGCCGTGCCGGGCCGGCGACGCGGCGCGCGTACGGGGCGGGGCTGGGATGCCGCTCCGCCTCGGCCGCGCGCCGCGCGCGCCCGGCGCCCCGCGGCCGACGACATCGCCGACGACCTCGACGCCACCTGCGCCGCCGACGGTCCACTGTGGACCGATGACGAGGAGAACTACCGCCGGGCCGCCCCGGGCCGCTACCGGCCCGAGCACCCGGACCCGACGCAGCCCCAGGACCTCACTGATGCCCACGGGGACACCGAGGCCCCGGGCCGGTCCGGCGCCCGCGCCGGGACGGGCGCCGACCGGGCCGGTGCCGATGGGCGGGACGGCAGGCCGGAGGCCGCCGGGCCGGCGCCGGTCGAGCGCGACCCCGCCGAGCTGGCCCGGGAGATCTGTCTGCGGCAGCTCGCCGTACGGCCCCGTACCCGCGCCGAACTGGCGACCGCTCTCCGGCGCCGGGGGATCGCGGACGAGGTGGCCGCCGAGGTGCTCGACCGGTACGACGAGGTGGGCCTCATCGACGACGAGGCGTTCGCGCGGGCGTGGGTGACCAGTCGGCATCACGGTCGCGGCCTTGCCCGCCGGGCGCTGGCCGGGGAGCTGCGGCAGCGGGGGGTCGACGGGGAGCTGGTCGGCTCGGCGTTGGAGCAGCTCGACCCGGCGACCGAGGCGGCCACGGCGCGCGGGCTGGTGGAGCGCAAGCTGCGCGGGCTGGGGCGGGCGGCTCCGGACGTGGTGTTCCGGCGCCTGGTCGGCACGTTGGCGCGCAAGGGGTACCCGGCCGGACTCGCGATCCGGGTGGTGAAGGACGTGCTCGCCGAGCGCGACGCCGAACTGGCCGCCTTCGCGGAGGTCGTCGATCCGGACACAATGATCGGCCTAGAGGACGACACCGACGAGCCGATGCGGTGACCGGGGTATCGGGTGAACCGCCGAATGCCCGTTTCCGCAGGTAGTTGTGAGATGGCGGAGTGTACCGCCTCGTGCTCGATCATGAGTCCTTGACCGAACCGCTATCCGCAACCTAGCCTCGGGTTACGAGGAGATGCCCGACCATCGCGGCTACGCGCACAACATAGATCGCATAACAGTACGGCAACATTTACTGGCAACACAGGCGACGATCGGTGCCAACGTCGACGCAACGTCGAGGCGTTGGCGACAGGGTGTACCACCCGAGGTCATCGACGACGCGGGTGCGCACCGCTGTACCCGTGGATCGGACGTCTCCTCCACCGGACGAACGGGGAAGGGAGGCGGCCGTGACAGCCCTGGTCATGGTTCTGGTGGGCGTGGTCGTGCTACTGGCCGTGCTCGTCGCCGTCGGCCTGGTCCTCGTCATGAAGACGGTACGGCCGCTGCGTCGCGCGCACGTCAAGGAGGCCGTGGACCCCGCGTTCCTCGCCGAGAAGGACCGCCAGGAGCAGTCGCTGGCCGCGCTGCGCGATGCCGCCGACGAAGCCACCTCCGCCGTGGACGCCGCCCGGGCACTGGCGACCACCGCCCGTACCGAGGCGGCTGCCGCCAAGGCGGAGGCGACCGCCGCCCGGGCCGAGGCGCAGCGGGTTCTGGCCACCGCCCACGCCGAGGCCGACACCATCCTCGAACGCGCCCACCGGCAGGCCGAGCAGGACGCCGAGCAGGCCCGGCTGACTGCCCGGCGCACCGGTGAGCGGGAGATCGGGATGCTGACCGCGACCGCCCGCGAGCAGTCCGCCGACGCCGAGCGCCGCCAGCAGCGCCTCGACGAGCGGGAACGGCTGCTGGTCGAGGAGGCGGAGCGGCTGGCCGAGCGGGACCGCCGGATCAGCGCCGCCGAGGTCGACCTCAGCGACCGGGAGAGTGGGCTGACCGCTCGCGAACTGGTTCTCGCCGAGCTGGACGAGGACCGGCGCCGGGAGCTGGAGCGCATCGCCGGACTGACCGCCGGCGCGGCCCGCCAGGAGCTGATCGAGGCGATCGAGACGCAGGCCAAGCGGGAGGCGGCGCTGCTCGTCCGGGAGATCGAGGCCGAAGCCCGCGCCACCGCCGAGCAGCGCGCTCGGCACATCGTGGTCGACGCGATCCAGCGGGTCGCGAGCGAGCAGACCGCGGAGAGCGTGGTCAGCGTGCTGCACCTGCCGAGCGACGAGATGAAGGGCCGGATCATCGGGCGGGAGGGGCGCAACATCCGGGCCTTCGAGTCGGTGACCGGGGTCAACCTGATCATCGATGACACGCCCGAGGCGGTGCTGCTGTCCTGCTTCGATCCGGTCCGCCGGGAGATCGGCCGGCTGACCCTGGAGAAGCTGATCCTCGACGGGCGGATCCATCCGCACCGCATCGAGGAGGTGTTCGACCTGGCCAAGCACGAGGTCGAGCGGCTGTGCCTGCGGGCGGCCGAGGACGCGCTGGTCGAGGTGGGCATCACCGACCTGCACCCCGAACTGGTGACGCTGCTGGGGCGGCTGCGCTACCGCACCAGCTACGGGCAGAACGTGCTCAAGCACCTCGTGGAGACCGCGCACATCGCGGGGATGATGGCGGCCGAGCTGCGCCTGGACCCCGCGCTGATCAAGCGGTGCGCGTTCCTGCACGACATCGGCAAGGCGCTCACCCACGAGGTCGAGGGCAGTCACGCACTCATCGGCGCCGACCTGGCCCGCAAGTACGGCGAGCCCGAGGAGGTGGTGCACGCCATCGAGGCGCACCACAACGAGGTACCGCCGCAGACCATCGAGGCCGTGCTGACCCAGGCCTCGGACGCCTGCTCCGGCGGGCGGCCGGGAGCGCGGCGGGAGAGCCTGGAGGCCTACGTCAAGCGGCTGGAGCGGATCGAGGAGATCGCTGGGACCAAGGCCGGGGTGGAGAAGGTCTTCGCCATGCAGGCCGGCCGGGAGATCCGGGTGATGGTCAAACCGGACGACGTCGACGACATCGGCGCGGCGGTACTCGCTCGCGACGTGGCCAAGCAGATCGAAGAGGAGCTGACCTACCCGGGCCAGATCCGGGTGACGGTGGTGCGCGAGTCGAGGGTCACAGAGATCGCCCGCTGAGCCGGAGTCGGGTTGTGACGGAGGTGCAGCGGGCGGGACAGGCCGCCGCCCGCTGAGCCGGAGTCGGGTTGTGACGGAGGTGCAGCGGGCGGGACAGGCCGCCGCCCGCTGAGCCGGAGTCGGGTTGTGACGGAGGTGCAGCGGGCGGGACAGGCCGCCGCGCCCGGCGGCTACCCTGGTGCTCGACAGGGAGGGACCGCGGTGCCGAGAAGCTTCAAGGTCGTGACGTACGGCTGCCAGATGAACGCCCACGACTCCGAACGGATCTCCGGGCTGCTGGAGCACGCCGGTTACGTGCGCGCGCCGGAAGACGGGACCGCCGACGTGGTGGTGTTCAACACCTGCGCCGTACGGGAGAACGCCGACAACCGGCTCTACGGCAACCTCGGGCACCTGCGCCCCACCAAGCTGGCCCACCCCGGCATGCAGATCGCGGTCGGCGGCTGCCTGGCGCAGAAGGACCGGGGCGAGATCGTCAAGCGGGCGCCGTGGGTCGACGTGGTGTTCGGCACGCACAACATCGGCTCCCTACCGGTGCTGCTCGAACGGGCCCGGCACAACGCCGAGGCCCAGGTCGAGATCCTGGAGTCGCTGGAGGTCTTCCCGTCGACGCTGCCGGCCCGGCGCGAGTCCAGCTACGCCGGCTGGGTGTCGATCTCGGTCGGCTGCAACAACACCTGCACGTTCTGCATCGTGCCGGCGTTGCGGGGCACCGAGAAGGACCGCCGGCCGGGGGAGATCCTGGCCGAGGTCGAGGCGCTGGTCGCGGAGGGCGTCCTGGAGGTGACGCTGCTCGGGCAGAACGTCAACTCCTACGGGGTGGAGTTCGGCGACCGGTACGCCTTCGGCAAGCTGTTGCGTGCGTGCGGCGGAGTCGACGGGCTGGAGCGGGTCCGGTTCACCAGCCCGCACCCGAAGGACTTCACCGACGACGTGATCGCGGCGATGGCCGAGACGCCCAACGTGTGCCATCAGCTCCACATGCCGCTGCAGTCCGGGTCCGACGCCGTGCTCAAGGCGATGCGGCGCAGCTACCGCCGGGAGCGGTACCTCGGGATCATCGAGAAGGTTCGGGCGGCGATGCCCGACGCGGCGATCACCACGGACATCATCGTCGGGTTCCCCGGCGAGACCGAGGCGGACTTCCAGGAGACCCTCGACGTCGTGCGCGCGGCCCGCTTCGCCGGGGCGTTCACGTTCCAGTACTCCAAGCGGCTGGGTACGCCGGCGGCGGCGATGGACGGCCAGGTGCCCAAGGAGGTCGTGCAGGACCGGTACGACCGGCTGGTCGCGGCGGTCGAGGACGGTGCCTGGGCGGAGAACAAGCGGCTCATCGGGCAGGCCGTCGAGGTGCTCGTCGCGGTCGGCGAGGGGCGCAAGGACGGCGCCACCGGCCGGATGTCCGGGCGGGCGCGCGACGGCCGCCTCGTGCACTTCCTCGGCGACGACACCATCCGGCCCGGCGACGTCGTGCACACCACGATCACGTACGCCGCCCCGCACCACCTCAACGCCGACAGCCCGCTGGTCGCCCACCGCCGTACCCGTGCCGGTGACGCGTCCGACGCGCCCAAGCCCCGCGGCGTACCACTGGGCATGCCGAGATCTTGGACGCCTGCACCCCCTGGAGGGGGTACCGGCGTCCAAGATCTCGCGGTGAAACCCCGCTAAATGATCAGGGCGCCCCACCGACGGCGGGACGCCCAGATCTCTATGTGGTGTTTCATCCGGTCTGCTCAGCCAACTGAAGGAACTGCCGCTTCGAGGCCAGCGCCTGCTCGGCCTCCCGGATCCGCTTGGCGTCTCCGGCGGCCCGGGCCCGGGCCAGCCGGGCCTCCGCCTCAGCCACCTGCTCGCGCATCTGCGCCAGCAACGGGTTTTCCGACGGGGTGGTGCGCCGCCATGCCACGTCCATCGCCGCACGGACCCTCTCCTCCACCGCCCGCAGGCGCCGGTCGAGCCCGCCGCCGGCGTCGCGGCCCACCCGGCCCGCATCGTGCCACTGCGCCTGGATCTCGCGCAGCCGGGCCTGGGCCGCCTTCGGGTCAGCGTCGATGTCCAGCGCCTCGGCCTGGGCCAGCAGCTCGTGCCGCTTCTCCAGCGCCGCCTTCTGCTCGCCGTCGCGGGCGGAGAACACCTCGCTGCGGCGGGCGAAGAAGGCGTCCTGCGCCGCCCGGAACCGGTCCCACAGGCGCTGCTCGACCTCCTTGGCGGCGCGCGGCGCGGCCTTCCACTCGGCCATCAGCTCCTTGAGCCGGGCCGCCGTCGCCGACCACTCGGTCGACCCGGACAGCTCCTCGGCCGCGGCGACCAGCGCCTCCTTCTGCGCCTGCGCCTGCTTACGCGAGGCGTCGAGGGTGGCGAAATGCGCTCCCCGGCGCCGGGCGAACGAGTCCCGCGCGGTCGCGTACCGCTTCCACAGCTCGCCGTCGGTCCGGCGGTCGACCCCGCGGATGGTCTTCCACTCTTCGAGGATCTCCTTGAACCGGTCGCCGGCCGCCTTCCAGCTCGTGGAGTCGGCGGCGAGCACCTCGGCCTCCTCGACCAGCGCGAGCTTGCGGGCGGCCGCCTCGGCACGGGCCGCGGTACGGGCGGCGTGCACCTCGCTCACCTTCGCCTCGGCGAGCACGGCCAGCTTGTCCAGCCGCTCGGCCAGGCCGTCGATGTCGCCGACGAAGTGCGGCTCCTCCAGGTCGGTGCGCAGCTCCTTGACCCGGGCCAGGGCGTGGGCGGCATCGCCGGCCCCGGTCGACAGGCGGGTCTCGATCAGGTTGACCTCGGTGACCACGCCGTCGAACCGGCGCGCGAAGTGGGCCAGGCCCTCCTCGGGGGTACCGGCCTGCCACGACCCGACCACCCGCTCACCAGCGGCTGTCTTGACGTAGACGGTGCCTTCCTCGTCCACCCGGCCAAAGGTCGTCCAGTCGCTGGTCATCAGAGCCCATCCTCGCGTCTCCGGATCCGCCCGGGCGTCCCCGGGTGTCTCCGCCATAGCACAGTGCGTGGTGCTTGTGGCATTCTCACAGGTCGGCCCCCCTCCGCGTCGAGCGCCCGGGGCTGACCGTGACCATACGGTGTCCTGACGGGGTTCCACAGGGCAGAGCGCGGGTCCGGTTACGGTTGATCCGTGCCACTCCTCGCCGCGGCGGTCTGCCCCCACCCGCCGCTGATCGTCCCCGAGATCGCCGCCGGTGCGGCCGCCGAGCTGGACGATCTGCGCACCGCGTGTGACGAGGCGGTGGCCCGGCTGCTCGCCGCCGAGCCGCCGGTCGTGTGCGTCCTCGGCTCCGCGGACACGACCCGGGAGTACTGGTTTCCTTACCGCGCCTCGTTCACGTCCTGGGGGGTTCCGGTGGAGGCCCGGCTCGGCCGGCCGGGACCGGACACGCCCGTACTGCCGCTCAGCGTCGCGGTCGGTGTCTGGTTGCTGCGCCGCGCTTCCGACGCGCGGCGGGCACGCCGCCCGACGGGCTGGCGGGTGTTCACCCTGGCAACGTCGGCCCCGGTGGACGAGTGCGCGCGGCTGGGCGAGAGCCTGGCCCGCGCCGGTCGGGTGGGGCTGCTCGTGATGGGTGACGGGTCCGCGTGCCGCGATCTCACGGCTCCCGGGTACCTCGACCCGCGCGCGGAACCGTTCGACGGCGCGGTCACCAAGGCGCTGGCCGCCGCCGACCCGGCCGCGTTGCTGGCAATGGATCCCGAGCTGGCCACCGACCTCATGGTCGCCGGCCGGGCACCGTGGCAGGTCCTCGCCGGTGCCGCCACCGCACCGATGCGCGGGGAGGTGCTCTACGACGCCGCGTCCTACGGCGTGCAGTACACCGTGGCGTCGTGGAGCCCGGCATGAGTGTGATCGCGATCGTCGGACCGACGGCGGCGGGCAAGTCGGCGCTGAGCCTCGCGCTGGCCCACGAGCTGGACGGCGAGGTGGTCAACGCCGACTCGATGCAGCTCTACCGAGGCATGGACATCGGCACCGCGAAGCTCACCCCCGAAGAACGCGAGGGCGTGGCCCACCACGTCCTCGACATCTGGCCGGTCACCGAGCCGGCGAGCGTGGCCGAGTACCAGCGCCTGGCCCGGGCCGCGATCGACGACATCCTGGCGCGCGGGCGGGTAGCGCTGCTGGTCGGCGGCTCCGGGCTCTACGTGCGTGCGGTGCTGGAACGCTTCGAGTTCCCCGGTACCGACGCGGGGCTGCGGGCGGCCCTGGAAGCCGAGCTGGCCGAGGCGGGCCCCGGGCCGCTGCACGCCCGGCTGGCCGCGCTGGACCCGGGCGCCGCGGCCCACATCCTGCCTTCCAACGGCCGGCGGATCATCCGGGCCCTGGAAGTGATCGAGCTGACCGGGCGTGCGTTCACCGCCACCCTGCCCGACCCGGCGCCGTACTACCCGTCCGTGCAGCTCGGCGTCGACCTCGACACCGTCGCGCTGGACGAGCGGATCGCGCGCCGGGTGGCGCACATGTGGCGGCTGGGCCTGGTCGACGAGGTACGGGCGCTGGTCGGGCAGGGGCTGCGCGAGGGCCGTACCGCCAGTCGTGCCCTGGGGTACCAGCAGGTGCTGCGCCACCTGGCCGGGGAGTGCACGGAGGAGCAGGCGGCGGCGGAGACGGTCCAGGCGACGCGCCGGTTCGTGCGCCGGCAGCGGTCCTGGTTCCGCCGCGACCCGCGGATCCGCTGGCTCGACGGTGCCGATCCCGACCTCGCCCGGGCGGCGTCGGGGTTGCTGGCGCGGGCACAATGAACTCCATGCGCTTCGCGAAGGGCCACGGCACCGGCAACGACTTCGTCGTCCTGCCCGATCCCGACGGCGCCCTCGACCTGACCCCGGAGCTGGTCCGCGCGCTGTGCGACCGGCGGTTCGGCATCGGCGGCGACGGGGTGCTGCGGGTCGTGCGCTCGGCGAAGCATCCCGAGGCGGTCCACCTCGCGAGCGAGGCGGCGTGGTTCATGGACTACCACAACGCCGACGGTTCGCTGTCCGAGATGTGCGGCAACGGGTTGCGGGTCTTCGCCCGGTACCTGACCGAGAGCGGCCTGGTCGACGCGGCGGCGTTCCCGGTCGCCACCCGGGCCGGGGTGGTCACCACGCTGGTCAGCCAGGACTCGATCACGGTCGAGATGCCCGACCCGGTGGTCGGGCCGCCGTCCCGTGCCCGGGACCGCAAGTCGGGCCGGGACTACCCGGGCAGCTCCGTGACGGTGGGCAACCCGCACCTGGTCTGCCCGGTCGACGACGTCGCCGAGCTGGACCTGTCGGTCGCGCCCGGGCTCGACCCGGTGCTGTTCCCGGAAGGCGCCAACGTCGAGTTCGTCGCCCCGGCCGAGCCGCTGGACCACGCCGACCTCGACGCGCACGTGCGGGTACGGGTCTACGAGCGCGGCGTGGGCGAGACGCTGTCCTGCGGCTCCGGGGCCTGCGCGGTGGCCGCGGTCACCGTCCGCGACATGGGCCTTTTGGTCGGTACCGCCGCCGTCGACCTTCCCGGCGGGCGGCTGACCGTGGTGGTGGCCGTCGACCGGTGCATCCTCAGCGGCCCGGCGGTGATCGTGGCGACCGGCGAGGTGCGTCTCTAGGAGGTTGCCGGCTCGGCGTGGTCCAGCCGCCCCGGGACGGTGGCCCGGACCGCCGCCGCCACGGCGGGGGCGACGCGCGCGTCGAAGACGCTGGGTACGATCACCGACGGGTTGATCTTGTCGGCGCCCACCACGTCGGCGATCGCGCGCGCCGCGACCAGCGCCATCTCTTCGGTGTACCCCCGCGCCTGCGCGTCGAGCATGCCGCGGAACACGCCCGGGAAGGCGAGCACGTTGTTGATCTGGTTCGGCTGGTCGGAGCGCCCGGTCGCGACGACCGTGGCGTACCGCCGCGCCTCCCGGGGGTCCACCTCCGGGTCGGGGTTGGCCAGCGCGAACACGACCGCATCCGGTGCCATCGCGGCGATGTCGTCGCCGGTGAGCAGGTTGGGCGCGCTGACCCCGATGAACACGTCCGCGCCGCGTAGCGCCCCGGGCAGGTCGCCGGCGTAGTTGTCCCGGTTGGTGTGCTCGGCGAGCCACCGCCACGACGGCGTGAGGTCGGCCATGCCGCGGTGGATGGCGCCGTACCGGTCATAGGCGATCACGTCGCCGGCCCCTTGGCGCAGGAGGAGCTTCATGATGGCGGTTCCGGCTGCTCCGGCTCCGGAGACGACCACCCGCACGGCCGGCAGCTCCTTGCCCACGACGCGCAGGGCGTTGGTCAGCGCGGCCAGCACCACGATGGCCGTGCCGTGCTGGTCGTCGTGGAAGACCGGGATGTCCAGGCGCTCGCGCAGCCGCGCCTCGATCTCGAAGCAGCGGGGCGCCGCGATGTCCTCCAGGTTGATCCCGCCGTAGGCCGGGGCGATCGCGGTCACGATCTTGATGATCTCCTCGGTGTCCTGGGTGTCCAGGACCACCGGCCAGGCGTCCACCCCGCCGAACCGCTTGAACAGCGCCGCCTTGCCCTCCATCACCGGCAGCGCTGCCGCCGGGCCGAGGTTGCCCAGGCCGAGCACGGCCGAGCCGTCGGTGACCACGGCGACCGTGTTGCGCTTGATGGTGAGGCGCCGGGCGTCGTCCGGGTTCTCCGCGATCGCGAGGCACACCCGGGCCACCCCGGGGGTGTACGCCCGGGAGAGCTCGTCGCGGGTTCGCAGCGCGACCTTCGGGCTGACCTCGATCTTGCCGCCGAGGTGGAGCAGGAACGTGCGGTCGGAGACCTTGCGCACATCGAAGTCGGGCAGCGCGCGTAGGCCCTCGACGACCTGGTTGGCGTGCTCGGCGTCGGCGGTGTCGTAGGTGACGTCGACCAGCACGTGCAGGTGGTCGGAGTCGACCACGTCCAGCGCGGTCACGATCGCGCCGGCCGCGCCGACCGCCGTGGTCAGCCGGCCGATGGCGGAGGCGTCGGCGGGCAGCGCGACCCGGAGTGTGATCGAGAACCCCGCGCTGGGTATCGCCCTGTTTATCACGATCGTCCCTTTCATCGCGCGGCCGGCCGGGGCTATTGTGCGCCCGGCTGGGAATGGTGGTGCGGCTGGCCCGGGGCCGTGTCAGGATCGAAGCAATATGACTGATGCATTCTTCTCGTCGGCGCCGGCCGACGACATCGATACCGACGGGGAACTTGAGCGCGAAGAGCGGCATGCGCTGCGCCGCGTCGCCGGGCTCTCCACCGAGCTGGCCGACATCACCGAGGTCGAGTACCGGCAGCTACGCCTGGAGCGGGTGGTCCTCGTCGGGGTGTGGACCGAGGGTACCGCCACCAACGCCGAGAACTCCCTGAGCGAGCTGGCCGCGCTCGCCGAGACGGCCGGCTCGCAGGTCCTGGAGGGGCTGATCCAGCGGCGCGGCCGGCCGGACGCCTCCACCTTCATCGGCCGCGGCAAGGTCGCCGAGCTGCGCGACGTGGTCGTCGACACCGGCGCCGACACGGTGATCTGCGACGGGGAGCTGTCCCCGGGCCAGCTGCGCACGCTGGAGCAGGAGACCAAGGTCAAGGTCATCGACCGGACCGCGCTGATCCTGGACATCTTCGCCCAGCACGCCAAGAGCAAGGAGGGCAAGGCCCAGGTCGAGCTGGCCCAGCTGCAGTACTTCCTGCCTCGCCTGCGCGGCTGGGGCGAGGCGCTGTCCCGGCAGACCGGCGGCAGCGGCCGGGGCGGCGGCGCGGGCGGCGGCGTCGGCCTGCGCGGTCCCGGTGAGACCAAGCTGGAGACCGACCGGCGCCGCATCCGCACCCGGATCTCCCGGCTCAAGCGGGAGATCGAGGCGATGCGGGTGATCCGGGCGACCAAGCGAGCCGGGCGGCGGCGCAACGCGGTACCGGCGGTGGCGATCGCCGGATACACCAACGCCGGCAAGTCCAGCCTGCTCAACCGGTTGACCGGAGCCGGGGTACTGGTGGAGAACGCGCTGTTCGCCACCCTCGACCCGACCACCCGCCGGGCGCGCACCTCCGACGGGCGGATCTACACCCTGTCCGACACGGTGGGCTTCGTCCGGCACCTGCCGCACCAGCTCGTCGAGGCGTTCCGCTCGACGCTGGAGGAGGTCGCCCAGGCCGACCTGATCGTGCACGTGGTCGACGGCGCGCACGCCGACCCGGAGGAGCAGGTCCGCGCGGTCCGTGAGGTACTCGCCGAGGTCGGCGCCGACAAGGTGCCTGAGCTGCTGGTGATCAACAAGATCGACGCGGCCGACGAGGAGACCGTGCTGCGGCTCAAGCGGGCCTGGCCCGACGCGGTACCGTGCTCCGCCCGCACCGGCGTCGGCATCGCCGCGCTGACCGAGGCGGTCGAGGCCCGGCTGCCCCGGCCGGCTGTGGCAATGGCCGCGCTGGTCCCGTACGACCGCGGCGACCTGGTTGCCCAGGCACACCAGCGGGGCGAGGTGCTCGCGTCGGAGCACCGGGAGCAGGGCACTCTGCTGCGGGTCCGGGTGGACGAGGCGCTGGCCGCCGAGCTGGCGCCGTACACCGTGGCCGAGGCCCCGGCCGCGCGCTGACCAGGGCTGGCGTGCGGCGTCCTCGTCCGCCCGGGGCGGGCAGCCGGCGGGCGGACAGCAGACCCCACGTCAGCTCTGCGAGACTGGGCGGCATGCGATGTAAGGCGTGGGTGGTCACCGCTGCGTCGGGCACCGTTCTCCTCGCGGTAACCGGGGCGTTGCCGCCCGCCCCGGCCGCGGCCGCGCCACCGATCCCGGTACCGTCGCCCAGCCCCGGTACGGCCGCGTGCACCGTGGACAAGGAGCTCGGTGGGATCACCGGGCTGGTCGCCACCGCCAACGGATACGCCGTCACGGTCAAGGGCTCCGCCAACATCAACGTCAAGGTCTACCTGCTCGACGCCGAGTGCCGCCGGACCGGCAAGTCCCTCGCCTACACCGCGGAGAACGGCGCCCGTGACCCGCAGGACCTCCAGACCACCGCCGACGGCACCTTCTGGGTCGCGGACACCGGGGACGACCCCGGCCACCCGACCCGGCCCAACGTGGGGATCTGGAAGCTCGCGCCCACCGGCCGGGCCACGCTCTACCGGTTCAGCTATCCCGACCGGCCGCAGTCGGCCCAGGCACTGCTGATCAACGGCGACGGCAACCCGGTGATCATCACCGACAACCCCAAGGGTCCGGCCGGCATCTACGTCCCGGCCGCCGCCCCCGACCCGGCCGGCCGTTCCGTGCCGCTCAAGCACGCCGGTGACTTCGCCCCGCAGGACACCGGCACGGAGAACAAGCTCGGCAAGATCGGCACATCCCGGGTCACCGGGGCGGCCAACTCCCACGACGGCAAGCACGTGGCTCTCCGTACCTTCGCCGACGCGTACGAGTGGACGGTCCCCAACGGCGACGTCGTGGCCGCGCTGACCACGGGTACCCCGAAGATCACGCCGCTGCCGAACGAGCCGCAGGGCAGCGCGATCGCGTACAGCCGGGACGGTGCGAACTTCCTGACCGTGTCCGACCTCCCGCTGGGGCAGGGGACCGCGGCGCAGATCCTCAAGTACAAGCCGAGCCCGCCGGCCGTGGCGGCCAACAAGCCACCGCCGGGGGCGCCGGGTATCGCCGGCAAGGGCGACACGCGGGGCTGGTTCGGCCGGCTGAACCTGGACGACCTGCTGCGCATCCTCGCCGGGATCGGCCTGCTCGGCCTGCTCATGGTGGTCGGCGGCATCATCGGCATCCGCCAGTCGCGCCATCGGGGCCCGCCGTCCGGGTCGGGCCCGCGGCGCCGGCCGACGCCCCCGCCGGGAGATGATCCGGACGTACTCAACGGGCCCACGGCCGCGCTGGCCGAGGTGGGCAACCGGGGGCCCGACCGGCGCCGGGGCCGGTACGACGCCGACCCGTACGACGCCGACCCGTACGACGCGGACCGGCGCTACCCGGGCGAGCCGCCGCCCGAACCGCCGCGCGGCGAGCGGGGCTACGGCTCGGGCCCACCGCCTTATGCCCGGGCCGACGACGCCGACCGGTACGGCGGGTCACCTCCGCCGCGGGCGAGTGCCGCACCGCCGAGTGCCGCGCCTCGAGGCGACCGCGGGATCGCCCGGTCGCACCGGCCCGGCGGCCGGCGCGGGTCCCGCGGCAACGGTGACCCGGCCCGGCGCGGCGGCTACTCCGAACAGCACGAGGGCTTCGGCGACATACTCGACGGCTGAGCCGTGCCGGGCTCAGATCCGGCGCAGGACCGCCACCACCCGGCCGAGGATCGTGGCGTCGTCGCCCGCGATCGGGTCGAATGCCGGGTTTTGCGGCAACAGCCAGACGTGGCCGTCGCGGTGCCGGTAGGTCTTGACCGTGGCCTCGTTTTCGATCATGGCGGCGACGATCTCGCCGTTGTTGGCGGTCGGCTGCTGCCGGACCACGACCCAGTCGCCGTCGCAGATCGCGGCCTCCACCATCGAGTCGCCCTTGACCTGCAGGGTGAACAGGTTGCCCTCGCCGACCAGCTCGCGCGGCAACGGGAAGACGTCCTCGACCGACTGCTCGGCGAGGATCGGGCCACCGGCGGCGATCCGGCCGAGCAACGGGACGTAGGCCGGGGTCGGCCGGGCCGCGCGCAGCGCCTCGTCCTCCTCGGGGGTCAAGTCGCTGGGCGGCCGTACGTCCACGGCGCGCGGACGGTTGGGGTCGCGGCGCAGGTAGCCCTTCTTCTCCAACTCCTTGAGCTGGTAGGCGACGCTCGACGGGGAGACCAGGCCGACCGCCTCGCCGATCTCGCGCACGCTGGGCGGGTAGCCGTGCTGGCCGACCCAGTCGCGGATGAACGCCAGGATCCGCCGTTGCCGGGCGGTCAGGCTCTCGTCGGGCAGCTCGGTCGGCCCGGACGCCACCGATGACACCGGGCGCAGCTGTGCTGTCCCGGAGCGAGCGGAGCCGCGCCGCTGTCGTGGGACTTCGGGTTCGCCGCCGCGGTCTTGTCCACTGCTGTCGCGCCCGCCGCGGTGCTCGGTGCGGCGCGCCTTGGTGCGGTCCTCAGTCGACACGTCGGCTTCTCCCTTGTCGGCCGGCGCTTGACGCGCCGCGGTCTGGTGTGTGGCGAAACTCCCCGTCTTCGTGCCAGTGACCGTATCCCGACCCTCTGACAACTTCAAACATCTGTACGACGCGGCGCGTCGTGTCGCTGGAAAGTGTCGTACCCGTCTGGTAGACCACCATCGTACGTCCGTTCGATCGCACTTCCGTTCGACGAGGAGGGGTCGCGATGGGCACAGACAGCGTGGTGGGTCGCCCGCACCACCGGTCCCGCATCCGGCTCACCCGGCGCGGCCGGATCGTGGTGGTGGTGCTGGTGTTGCTGCTGGCCGGCCTCGCCGTGCTCCTCGCCGCGCCGGCCAGCCAGGCGGCCGACCCGGGTGGCCCGGCACCTACCGTGGTGGTGCGCGCCGGCGACACGCTGTGGTCGATCGCGGCGAAGTACGCGCCCAGCGACGATCCGTTCGCCACGATCGACGAGATCCGCCGGCTCAACGGGCTCAACGGGTTCACCGTCCCGGTGGGCATGCGGCTGGTCCTGCCGCGCCGTCGGTGACCGGACGGACACCCTTCGGATTAGGGGCCGCGACACACCTGCCCGTTGGGTCGTTCAGCTTGCGTGTCGTTGGTTCGCGGACTAACGTCGACCACAACATCTAGTAGTTACAGGGGTGTAAGTCATCCACAGGTTGGGGACGGCTTCTCCACAGCTCGTACACCGCCACAGCGCCGAGGTGATCGCCCGGCCTCTGTCGGCGCGCCCGCAAACCGAGGGGAGGTGGGGCGATGCGGTGCCCGTACTGCCGCCACGCCGACTCGCGGGTGGTCGACTCCCGGGAGGCCGACGACGGCCAGCTGATCCGCCGCCGCCGGGCATGCCCGGGGTGTGGCAAGCGGTTCACCACGGTCGAGGAGCCGGTTCTCGCGGTCGTCAAGCGCAGCGGGGTCACCGAGCCGTTCAGCCGCAACAAGATCATTACAGGCGTCCGTAAGGCCTGCCAGGGGCGGCCGGTCGACGACGACGCCATCGCGCTGCTGGCCCAGCGGGTCGAGGAGACGGTCCGGGCCAAGGGCGCCGCGGAGGTGCCGAGCCACGACGTGGGCCTGGCCATCCTGGGTCCGCTCCGTGACCTGGACGAGGTGGCCTACCTGCGCTTCGCCAGCGTGTACCGCTCGTTCGAGTCGCTGGCGGACTTCGAGCGGGAGATCGCCACCCTGCGGTCCGGCCGGGACCCCGGGGCCACGCCGTCGCCGACCAGCGCGACGACCACAGGTTGACCGGCCGTCGGGGGCGGGAAGTGCACGGGTTCGACATTGGGGCGGCGGGGACGTCGCACGACGCAAGGGGGAAGAGATGACGGGGGCCGTGGGCACGTCGTCAGGTTCGAGCGGGGCCAAGGACAAGGGCCGGACGACGACCGGGAGCGGTCTACGCGTCGAGCGGGTGTGGACGACCGAGGGCGTCCATCCGTACGACGAGGTGACCTGGGAGCGCCGCGACGTCGTGATGACGAACTGGCGCGACGGGTCGGTCAACTTCGAGCAGCGCGGCGTGGAGTTCCCGGACTTCTGGAGCGTCAACTCCGCCAACATCGTCACGACGAAGTACTTCCGTGGCGCCGTGGGTACCCCCGAGCGCGAGTGGAGCCTGCGCCAGCTCATCGACCGTGTAGTGGCAACCTACCGCCGGGCGGGCGAGGAGCACGGCTACTTCGCCGGCCCCACCGACGCCGAGATCTTCGCGCACGAGCTGACCTGGATGCTGCTGCATCAGGTGTTCAGCTTCAACTCGCCGGTCTGGTTCAACGTCGGCACCGCCTCCCCTCAGCAGGTAAGTGCCTGTTTTATCCTTTCTGTAGATGATTCGATGGATTCGATCCTCGACTGGTACAAGGAAGAGGGTCTGATCTTCAAGGGCGGCTCGGGCTCGGGGGTCAACCTGTCCCGCATCCGCTCGTCGCGGGAGCTGCTGTCCAGCGGCGGCACCGCGTCCGGCCCGGTCAGCTTCATGCGCGGCGCCGATGCCAGCGCCGGCACCATCAAGTCCGGCGGCGCCACCCGGCGCGCGGCCAAGATGGTCATCCTCGACGTCGACCACCCCGACGTCATGGAGTTCATCGAGACCAAGGCGCGCGAGGAGCACAAGATCCGGGCGCTGCGCGACGCCGGGTTCGACATGGACCTGGGCGGCGCCGACATCGTCAGCGTGCAGTACCAGAACGCCAACAACTCGGTACGCGTGTCCGGCGAGTTCATGCGGGCCGTCGAGGACGGGCTGAGCTTCGACCTGCGCGGCCGGCTGGACGGCTCGGTGATCGAGACGGTCGACGCCCGGGAGCTGTTCCGGAAGATGGCGCACGCGGCGTGGGTGTGCGCCGACCCGGGCATCCAGTACGACGACACGATCAACGACTGGCACACCTGCCCGGAGACCGGCCGGATCACCGCGTCCAACCCGTGCTCGGAGTACATGCACCTGGACAACTCCTCGTGCAACCTGGCCTCGCTCAACCTGCTCAAGTTCCTGCGCGCCGACGGCGGGTTCCAGGTGGCGAGGTTCGTCCGCTCCGTCGAGCTGGTCATCACCGCGATGGACATCTCGATCTGCTTCGCCGACTTCCCGACCGAGAAGATCGCGGTCACCACGCGGGCCTACCGCCAGCTCGGCATCGGCTACGCCAACCTCGGCGCCCTGCTCATGGCCTCCGGCCTGCCCTACGACTCGGCCGAGGGGCGCTCGGTGGCGGCCGGCATCACCTCGCTCATGACCGGTACCGCCTACCGCCGCTCCGCCGAGCTGGCCGGCGCGGTGGGGCCCTATGGGGGGTACCCCCGCAATGCGACGGCCCATCAGCGGGTGATGCGCAAGCACGCCGCGGCGAGCGACGCCGTGGAAGCGCGCGGCGCCAACGCCAAGGCGCTGCTCACCGAGGCGGCCAAGCAGTGGCAGCAGGGCAACAAGCTGGGCGAGAAGACCGGCTGGCGCAACGCCCAGGCCTCGGTGCTCGCCCCGACCGGCACCATCGGCCTGATGATGGACTGCGACACCACCGGCATCGAGCCGGACCTGGCGCTGGTGAAGTTCAAGAAGCTGGTCGGCGGCGGGTCGATGCAGATCGTCAACCAGACCGTGCCGCGGGCGCTGCGCGCCCTGGGCTACCCCGAGGAGCAGGTCGAGGCGATCGTCGAGCACATCGCCGACCACGGCCACGTCGTCGACGCGCCCGGCCTCAAGCCCGAGCACTACCCGGTGTTCGACTGCGCGATGGGGGAGCGGTCGATCGCGCCGATGGGGCACGTGCGGATGATGGCCGCGGTGCAGCCGTTCATCTCCGGCGCCATCTCCAAGACGGTCAACATGCCCGAGTCGGCGGCCGTGGAGGACGTCGAGAAGATCTACTTCGAGGGCTGGAAACTGGGCCTCAAGGCGCTGGCCATCTACCGCGACAACTGCAAGGTGGGCCAGCCGCTCTCCGCCGCGAAGAAGGAACTGGCCGCCAAGAACAACCCGGCCGAGCCGGCCGTGGTGGAGAAGAAGGTCGTCGAGTACCGGCCGGTGCGCAAGCGGCTGCCGAAGAAGCGCCCGTCGGAGACGGTCTCGTTCTCCGTGGGCGGGGCGGAGGGCTACCTGACCGCGTCGTCGTACCCCGACGACGGGCTCGGCGAGGTGTTTCTCAAGATGTCCAAGCAGGGCTCGACCCTGGCCGGCGTGATGGACGCGTTCTCCATCGCCATCTCGATCGGGCTGCAGTACGGGGTACCGCTGGAGACGTTCGTCGCGAAGTTCACCAACATGCGCTTCGAGCCGGCCGGCATGACCGACGACTCCGACATCCGGATGGCGGCGTCGGTGATGGACTACATCTTCCGGCGGCTGGCGCTGGACTTCCTGCCTTACGAGCGCCGGGCGGAGCTGGGCATCTTCACCGCCGAGGAGCGCGCCGCGCAGCTGCGCGCGGAGGCCGAGGCGGCGACCTCAGCCGAGGACACGTCGGTCGACCTGGCCGCGATGGCGGCCTCGGCGCCGATCGAGGCCAAAGCCAAGGACGAGACCAAGGCGGCCAAGGACGAGAGCAGGGCCAAGGAGAAGGCGGCGGAGCGGTCCGCGCCCGCGCCGGTCGGGTCGTCCACCGAGCTGCTGGAGCTGGTCCAGGGCAAGGCCGCTGACGCGCCGCTCTGCTTCACGTGCGGCACCAAGATGCGGCCGGCCGGAAGCTGCTACGTCTGCGAGGGCTGCGGCTCGACCAGCGGTTGCAGCTGAAAACAGGCGCTATTGCATCTGCTGCAACGTGAGGAGGCGATCTGGCGTGGCACAGGTGCAAGTCGGCCGATGAGACCACGATCGCCCGATCCGGTAGGGGATCGGGCGATCGCAGCGGCAGGACGTGGTGTCACTGCACGGGTTGGAAACTGCATGACACCACAGCCTGGGCCGCGAATCAACCGCGGGAAGGAGGTGGTGGGCATGGCTAAGCGGAACTCAAAGCAGACCGGAGCGAAGGCGGCATCGGCCGCGGGCGAGGTGCTGGCGAACCCGAAGTCGTCGAAGCATGACAAGACGGCGGCCGCCAGTGCGTTGGCGCAGACGCCGTCGAAGACCGGCAAGCGGAAGTAGTCACAGGTTTGCCCAGGGCCCTACAACCTGGGCAGACCCCGTAATGACTGGATGCAGTTCGTGGCGACCCGGGAGACCAATGAGCCCAGGAAACCCGAGCCCCCAGCGGCTCACGGGACAGAATGAGAAGGGCCGATGAGGTTCCGGTCCTACAATCTCGGGCGGCTCAGGCGCGGAGCCGTCGTTGTCGTCCAACTCCGCGGGAACGCCGCCAACGTACGGTTGATGGACTCCAGCAACTACTCGAATTACAAGAACGGACGCGCGCATCGCTGCATTGGTGGCCTCGCCTCACGATCGCCTGTCCGCCTCGCCGTCCCGTCCGACGGGCATTGGTACGTGACCGTCGATATGGCAGGACTCCGCGGGTCCGTGCGCACCAGCGTGTCGGTCGAACCACCGCCACTGCCGCGGCTGGGCAGCACCACCATGACCGCCCCGTTGAACCAGATCCGGCACGAGGCACCACCCCACACCGACACTGACGACCAGCAGATCTGGGACGTCTTCATCTCGCACGCCAGCGAGGACAAGGCTGCTGTTGTGATCCCCCTCGCCAGACGGCTAGGCGAGCTCGGTGTCAGCGTGTGGCTCGACGCATTCGAACTACGAATCGGCGACAGCCTCCGCCGGAAGATCGACGCCGGCCTGGCCGGCAGCCGCTTCGGCATCGTGGTCCTGTCCCGATCGTTCTTCTGCAAAGGCTGGCCCCAATACGAACTCGACGGCCTCGTCACGCTCCAGGTCTCTGGCAAGCAGAGCCTGCTGCCCATCTGGCACGAGATCACCAAGGACGAGGTGATGGCGCAAAGCCCGTCGCTCGCGGACAAGATCGCTCGAAGCACGGCGCACTACACCATCGAGGAGATCGCCACCGAGATCGCGGCTGTCGTCCGGCCCGACCTCGCCGTCGCGGCGGCATCCGACGAATAGCACACGCTTCGAATAGCTACCGTCCGCCAGTAACTCGGGGCGGGATCGGTCCGTCAGACGCCCAGCCTGCGGCGGAAGAACTCCAGGATCAGGGCCCACTTGAGGGCGGCCTGCCGGTTGTCGGCGGCCGCCCCGTGCCCGCCTTCGACGTTCTCGTAGTAGCTGACGTCGTATCCGTGCTCGCGCAGCCGCGCCGCCATCTTGCGCGCGTGCCCCGGGTGTACCCGGTCGTCACGGGTGGACGTGAGCAGCAGGACGGGCGGGTACGGCTGTCCACTGTGGACGTTGTGATAGGGCGAGTACGCGCGAAGGAAGGCCCAGTCGGACTCGTCGTCGGGGTCCCCGTACTCGGCCATCCACGACTGGCCGGCGAGCAGCTTGTGGTACCGCTTCATGTCCATCAGCGGCACCTGGCTCGCGATCGCGCCGAACAGCTCGGGGTAGCGGGTGAGCATGACGCCCATCAGCAGCCCGCCGTTGCTGCCGCCGACGGCGCCCAGCCGGGCCGGGGTGGTGATGCCGCGCGTGACCAGGTCGGCTGCGACGGCGGCGAAGTCCGCGAAGGCGCGCGGACGGTTCTCCCGGAGCGCCGCCCGGTGCCACTCGGGCCCGTACTCGCCGCCGCCGCGGATGTTGGCGACGGCATAGGTACCCCCGTCGGCCAGCCAGCCCCGGCCGACGATCCCGTCGTACTCGGGGGTCAGCGAGATCTCGTACCCGCCGTACCCGGTGAGGATCGTCGGGCCGGGCGCGTCGAGGTGGCGGCCGACGACGAAGTACGGTACGGCGGTTCCGTCGGCCGATTCCGCAAAGTACTGGTGCGCCACCACCCCGTCGGCGTCGAAGAACTCCGGCTCCCGCTTGAGCACCGTACGGTCGCCGCCGACCCGCCCGTACCACAGCGTGGTGGGCTGGGTGAACCCGCTGGAGTTCAGCAGGTACTCGTCGCTGTGGTCGGGGTTGGTGGCGACGACGTCGGTGTGGCTGAGGTCCGCGGTCTCGCCGGCGACGAGCTGGCGCCGGTCCGGATCCCCGGGCGGTACCGCCTCCTGCCGGCTCTTCACGTCGGTCAGCATGCTGAGGATCAGGTGGTCCCGGGTCCACGCGTGCGAGTTCAGCGCGGTGTGCCGGTCGGGGCGGAACACCGTGACGACGTCCGGCGCATCGGTCATGACCTCGTCGAAGCGGGCGACGAGGACCGTACCCTCCGGATGCGTGGCACCCGCCACCGTCCACGGCGAGCGCAGCCGGATGAGCAGCCACTCCCGGTGGTGGTCCAGGTCCGCGTCCAGCGGTACGGGCAACCGGATCAGGTCGCCCGGGCCGGTGCGGACGTACCACTCCGCGTGGAAGAAGTCCCGCCACCGCACCACCAGGTCGCGGCCGGGGCCCCGCACCGGGTCATGGGTGGCGAGGACGATCACGTCCGCCGGCTGGCCGGCGTAGACGAGGGCCGCGTCGGCCAATGGCGTGCCGCGCCGCCACTCCTTGACGATGCGCGGATGCCCGGAGGCGGTCAGCGAGCCGGGGCCGAAGTCGGTGGCCACGTAGATCCGGTCCCGGTCGATCCAGTCGACCACGCTCTTCGCCTCGGGCAGCGCGAAGCCGTCCGGCACGAACGCCCGCGCGTCGAGGTCGAACTCGCGGACCACGCTCGCGTCCGCCCCGCCCCGCGACAGCCGGACCAGGCACCGCCGCCCGCCGGGGCGCAGGAAGGTGACCTCCTGCCACACCCAGTTCTCCGCCTCGCCGGCGGCGAGCGCGTCGAGGTCGACGAGGACCTCCCAGTCCGGCTCGGCCTTGCGGTACTCGTCGAGCGTCGTGCGCCGCCACACGCCGCGCGGGTGGTCCCGGTCCCGCCAGAAGTTGTACAGGTCCGTACCGTGCCACGTCGGGTACGGGATGCGGTCGGCGGAGTCGAGCACCGCGAGCAGGTCCTCGCGCAGCCGCGGGAAGTGCGCGCCGCCGGTCAGGGCGGCCATGGCCTCGGCGTTGCGGTCACGGACCCAGGCCGCCGCGGCGTCCCCGTCGAGGTCCTCTAGCCCCGTATTTCGCAGGTGGGGTTGAGTGGCCGCGCGTTATGGCCAGCGGGGTTGGGTGGGGTCGATGTGGAGGAGGCTCAGGAGTTGGGTTTGTAGCCATCCGGGTTTGGGGATGGTGGGTGGTTGGCTGTG
>WNFV01000806.1_pt1 | contig 86493 bp, 85 predicted proteins | sample 5400101 | NCBI WGS metagenome assembly WNFV01 (sample SAMN13153361, study PRJNA577476) | soil metagenome | isolation source: 115 cm soil or saprolite under grassland replicate 1 | place: USA:California | collected 2016-06-15
CGACGTCGATCTGGAAATCCTCCATCGCCGGATAGAGGACCTCCTCCACCGCCCGGGGCAGGCGGTGGATCTCGTCGACGAACATCACGTCGCCCGGCTCCAGCCCGGTGAGGATCGCGGCCAGGTCGCCGGCACGCTCGAGCGCCGGTCCGGAGGTGATGCGGAAGCCGGCCTCCAGCTCGTTGGCGACGATCGCCGCGAGGCTCGTCTTGCCCAGGCCGGGGGGCCCGGAGAACAGCAGGTGGTCCGGGGGGGTCCCGCGCCGCAGGGCGGACTCCAGCACGATCCCCAGCTGCTCGCGGGTGCGGGCCTGGCCGACGAACTCCTCGAGGCGCCGCGGCCGCAGGCTGCCCTCGCTGACCCGCTCGTCAGGAGTGGCCTGGGGGGCGAGCAGGTCGGTCATGCCTGCTCACCGGCCGTGGTCGTGGGCGCGACGCCGTCGCCGCGGCCGTGCGGCCCGCCCGGCGCAAGGCCGCGCAGCGCCATACGGAGCAGCTCCTGGGTCGGGAGCGCGCCGGCGTCCTCGGGCAGCGACTCGAGCGCGGTCCTGATCTCGGTCGGGGCGTAGCCGAGAGCGGCCAGCGCCTCGCGCACCTCGGCGTAGGCGGGACGGGCGGCCGGGTCGGCGGGCAGCTCCGGCGCGCCGTCACCGAGCTTGCCCTTGAGCTCGAGCACCAGGCGCGCGGCGCCCTTGCGCCCGACGCCCGGGACCAGCGTGAGCGCATCGACGTCACCCGCGCTCACCGCCCGCCGCAGCGCGTCCGGCGAGTGCACGGACAGCAATGCCAGGGCGAGCTTGGGACCGACCCGGCTGGCGCTGAGGAGCAGCTCGAAGGCGTGGCGCTCGTCGGCGCTCAGGAACCCGTACAGCGCGAGCGCGTCCTCGCGCACGTAGGTCACGGTGTGGACCTGCACCTCCTCGCCGCGCGGCAGCGAGGCGAGCGCCTTCGGGGTGAGGAACACCCGGTAGCCGACCCCGCCCACGTCGATCACGGCGCCGTCCGCCAGCACCTCGACCAGCCGGCCCCGCAGGCAGGCGATCACGGTCCCCTCCAGGGAGAGGTGGGGGCCGCCCGCGCCAGCCAGTCCGCCGTGGTGGTCGCCGCCAGGCCGCCGGTCCCGCCGCCGCGGCCGCCGGGGGCGGCGCTCGCCCAGGCGGCCGAGGCGGCGTGGTGCAGGTGGCACAGGGCGACCGCGAGGGCATCGGCGGTGTCGGCCGGGGTCGGGACCGCCTCCAGCCCGAGCAGGGTGCGGACCATGTAGCCGACCTGCGCCTTGGGCGCCGTTCCCGTGCCGACCACGGCGCGCTTGACCTGCGAGGGGGTGTAGGTGGCCACGGTGAGGCCACGCTCGGCCGCGACCAGCAGCGCCACGCCCGACGCCTGGCCGACGGTCACCGCCGTGCGCACGTTGGCGTTGACGAACAGCCGCTCGATCGCGAAGCAGTCGGGCTGGTGCTCGGCGACCACCTCGCGGAGGCGGGCGGCGAGCTTCGCCAGGCGCGGCGCGACCTGGTCCCCGCGGGTCGCCACGGTGCCGTAGCCGAGCGCCTGGGCGTGGCCCTGCCGCTGCTCGACCACCGCCCAGCCACAGCGGCCGAGCCCCGGGTCGACCCCAAGCACGCGCACTCGACACACCCTTCCGGTTCCAGGACCACCCCGAACTAGTGTTTGCCCCCGCGAGCCTATCCGCTCGCGGGCGGCCACTCAACCATCCCGGGCGTCAGCCCACCTCGGCCATCACCTCGTCGGGGATGTCGAAGTTGCTGTAGACGTCCTGCACGTCGTCAAGGTCCTCGAGGGCGTCGAGCAGCCGCAGCACCTTCACGGCGCCCTCGCGGTCCAGCGGCACGCTGAGGCTCGGCACCATGGTGACCTCCGCCGACTGGTAGGCGATGCCAGCGGCGTCGAACGCGGCCCGCACCGCGCGCAGGTCGCCCGGGGCGGTGGTGACGGTGTAGCCCTCGCCGCCGGGCTCGACGTCCTCGGCGCCCGCCTCCAGCGCGACCTCCATCACCCGATCCTCGTCCACCCCCTCGCCCTGGACGACCAGCTGGCCCTTGCGGCTGAACAGGTAGGAGACGGCGCCGGCCTCGGCCATGCTGCCGCCGGCCTTGGTGAAGGCGTGCCGGACCGCGGAGGCGGTGCGGTTGCGGTTGTCGGTGAGCGCCTCGATCAGGACCGCCACCCCGCCGGGGGCGTAGCCCTCATAGGTGACCAGCTCGAGCTGCTCGCCCTCCATCCCGCCCGCACCGCGCTTGACCGCCCGGTCGATGGTGTCGTTCGGGACGGAGTTGTCCTTTGCCTTCTGGATGGCGTCCGCCAGGGTCGGGTTGCTCTCGGGACTGGCCCCGCCGCCGCGGGCGGCCACCTCGATGGCGCGGATCAGCTTGGCGAACAGCTTGCCCCGCCGGGCGTCCTTGACGCCCTTCTGATGCTTGATCGACGACCATTTGGAGTGGCCTGACATATCGCTCCCCTTTCGTCCGTGCAGTCGGCCGGTTGCTGGCTAGGCCGACCGATCAGGGGGCTGCCCGTGCACGCCGCGGGTGCGGGCGGCGCGGGCGAGGTCCACGAACCAGCGGTGCAGGCGCGCGTCGCCGGTCAGCTCCGGATGGAAAGCGACGGCCACGAGGTTCCCCTGGCGAGCGGCGATCGCCCGGCCGTCGATCTCGGCGAGCACGTCGACCCCGGGGCCCGCCTCGGAGATCCACGGCGCGCGGATGAACGCGCCCGAGACCGGGCCGCCGTCGAGGCCCTTGACGTCCACCTCCGCCTCGAACGAGGCGACCTGCGGGCCGAAGGCGTTGCGGCGCACGCGCACGTCCATCACGGCCAGCAGATCCTGGGGCGGCCCCTCGACCTCGCGCGCCATGAAGATCATGCCCGCGCAGGTCCCGAACACCGGGAGGCCGGCGGCGGCCCGCCGGCGCAGCGGCTCGAGCAGGCCGTAGCGTGCGGCCAGCTTGCCGATCACGGTCGACTCGCCGCCCGGCACGATCAGGCCGTCCACCCGGCCGAGGTCGGCCAGGGTGCGCACCTCGAGCGACGGCACCCCCAGCCCGGCGAGGATGCGCAGGTGCTCGGGAACGTCGCCCTGGTAGGCCAGGACGCCGATGGTCGGGGCCGCGGACATCGGGCTGCTCACCAGCCGCGATCCGCCAGCCGCTCGCCCTCGGGCACCGCGGAGATGCCGACCATGGGCTCACCGAGGCCGCGGGAGACCTTGGCGATCACGTCGGGGTCGCGGTAGAAGGTGGTCGCCTCCACGATCGCGCGGGCGCGCTTGGCGGGGTCGCCGGACTTGAAGATGCCGGAGCCGACGAACACGCCCTCGGCGCCGAGCTGCATCATCATCGCGGCGTCGGCCGGAGTGGCGATCCCACCGGCGGTGAACAGCACCACCGGGAGCCTGCCCCCACGCGCGACCTCGGCGACCAGCTCGTACGGGGCCTGCAGGTCCTTGGCGGCGGAGAACAGCTCGTCGGCGCGCAGCGACTGGAGCCGGCGCATCCCCGAGGAGATCGCGCGCATGTGGCGCACGGCTTCGATCACGTTGCCGGTCCCCGCCTCGCCCTTGGAGCGGATCATGGCCGCCCCTTCGGCGATGCGGCGGAGCGCCTCACCGAGGTTGGTGGCGCCGCACACGAACGGCACGGTGAACTCCCACTTGTCGACGTGGTGCGCCTCGTCGGCCGGGCTCAGCACCTCCGACTCGTCGACGTAGTCGACACCGAGCGCCTGCAGGACCTGGGCCTCGACGAAGTGGCCGATGCGCGCCTTGGCCATCACCGGGACGGAGACCGCCTCGATGATCCGCACGATCAGCTCCGGGTCGCTCATGCGGGCGACGCCACCCTGGGCGCGGATGTCGGCCGGGACCCGCTCGAGGGCCATGACCGCGACCGCCCCGGCGTCCTCGGCGAGCTTGGCCTGGTCAGCGGTGACGACGTCCATGATGACGCCGCCCTTGAGCATCTCGGCGAGACCGCGCTTGACCCGCGCGGTCCCGATGACGTGATTGTTCGAGTCCATGGTCGAGACTCCTGGAGCGCTGGCCTTGAGCGCCGGCTGCGCCAGTATCTTCCCAGCTCAGAGGCGCATTTCGGGAGTTCAGGCTACACCAGTGGGCTGGCCTGCTTCAACGAAAGGTGGGCGCCTGCGGGCTCGGCAGCAGCTCGATCCAGGTGCGACCGGGACGCAGCGGTGTGGGCTGGCCGTCGGCGCCGAGCAGTTGGATCGGGGCTTCGACGCCGCCGCTCCGGCGCCAGGTGCCGAGGACCAGCTTGCCGTCGCGCAGCAGCCAGGCACGCCCGCCGCCGGTCAGGACCGGGTCTGGAGTGCGGTTGCCCAGCACGTCCACGTTGCCGCTCGGCCGCACGGCGACACTCAGCACCACCACGTTGTCGCTGGAGACCGGGCTGCCGTCCACCAGCTTGTCCAGCGTGCCGTCCTGGTAGCGGACGAACCCGTTGCCGTTCCACCGCCAGGCCGAGCTCGCCGACGGTGAGAAGGTGAGGCGCGCCACCTTCACCGGCTTCGCCGACCCGGACGGCGCGGCGGCGAAGCTCAGCGGGCCGCGCGGCGGGCCGAGCTTGGAATTGGCGCGCCGGCCGGCGGCGTAGAGCCCGGTGGTCGAGCTGAAGGTGTTGTGCGGGGGGCGGCGCCCGCCCACGCGCTTGAAGGCGCCCGGCGCGGTGGAGGGGGTCAGCAGGGTCGCGCCGGAGGCCCGCTGGATCACCTGGAGCACCCCGGCCGAGGCGCCGGCGAAGGCGAACAGGCTCGGGCCGAGCTGGCGCACCAGCAGAGCGTCCACCGGCCGGGCCGATCGCACCGGGCCGATCTGGGCCGCGTCCTTGGACTGCCAGGTCGCGAACAGCCGCGTGAGGCCACCCTCGACCGGCTGCTCGACCACCACGTCGGCCTGGTTCAGACCGGCCTGGGGTCGCGCGGCGCCGATGTTGTCGATCTTCACCGAGAGCGCCGGGCGGCCGCTGACGGCGGGGTCGCCGGCGGGCAGGCCGGTGAGCGGGAAGACCGCCGGCGCCGCCGCGGTGGTGGTGGTGGTGGTCGCGGCCGGCGCGGCCCCTCCTGACCTGCTCTTTTTCCCGCAGCCGGCCAGGACCAGGAGCAGGGCCAGCGCGATCGCCAGCAGCGCGCACCGAGGTCGACGGCTAGAGCTCACGCAGGCTCTCGATGCGTTCCGCCAGGGGAGGGTGGTTCTCGAACATGCGCTCCACACGAGCGTCCGGCGGTGCCGGCCGGGGCGGGACGATCCACAGGTGGTTCAGGCCGAGGTTGGCGACCTCCGGACCATGCTCGTCGGCGGCGAGCTTGCGCAGGGCGGCGATCAGGCCGGGCGGGTAGCGGGTGAGGTAGGCGGCGCTCTCGTCCGCCCGCAGGTGACGCTGCGGCGGGATCGCCAGCCTGCGCAACGGCACCAGCACGAGCAGGACCGCGCCCAGCACGCCGAGCAGCGCGTTGCCGCCGCGCCGCCGCGCCTCGAGCAGCAGCCCCGGCAGCCCGCCGAGGACCACCGCCATGGCGCCGAGCCGCGCCGACGAGCCGCGGATGTGCGACAGCTCGGCGGCGAGCACGCCCTCGAGCTCGACGCGGTTGAGCCGCTCGATCAGCCCGCGCGTGACCACCACCGCGGACTCGGAAGGGCCACGGCCCAGCGCCAGCGCGTTGGCCGCGTCGCTGTCGATCAGCCACAGCTTGGGCACCGGGAGGCCGGCGTCGGCACACAGCCCGTCGACCAGGTTGTGGTAGCGAGGATATCGGTCGGGGTCGGACGGCCGGGCATGCAGCGTGCGCAGGGCGAGGCGCTCGCCGACGCCGGGCGCGAGCCCCAGCAGCAGGACGGCCGCGGCGAGCCCGGCCCCGAGCCCGGCGGGCCATGACCCGAACGGCAGCGCGACCAGGGTGCCGACGGCCGCGAGCACGACCGTCACCACGGCGGCCACCAGCCACTGGGCGCGCCGGTTGGCGGCGATCTCCTCCTGGAGGCGGCTGCCGACGATCCTGGAGGCCGCGCCGGAGGCGGGCGGGAGCGTCACCACGACGGGTGTCATGGCACCAGGACGAGCCCGACCCACAGGCCGAACACAACCGAGGTGACCAGCAGCGCGACCGGGGTCAGGCGGCCGCCGGCGAGCCCCGCGAGGCCGGGCCGGGGGTCGTCCCCGTTGCGCACGTTGTGGTTCACGAAGGCGAGCAGGGGCAGGACGACGAGCAGCAGCGCGCCCTGCGCGAGCCCGAGCAGGGCGCCCCAGCCGACGTAGCTGGCGGAGTGGATCTGCTCGAAGGCGTAGCGATAGGCGAGCGCCAGCAGGGCGCCCAGGACCAGCTTCACCACGGCGCCGTAGATGTAGATCATGTTGGTGCGCTCGCGGGCGAGCAGCCCGCCCTCGAAGCGGAGCAGGTCGAAGCGGGTCAAGCCCAGCGCGAAGAAGCCCAGATAGACGATTGCCGCCGCGATCGCGCCCAGTATCCCGCCCCAGAGGGCTGCCGCAATGTCCACCCTGCCTCCCTTGCTGCCGCCGCAACCCCACCACGGGGGTCAATACCGAAGCGAAAGTCTACCTGAGGACTCCGTGGTAGACCTCGACCACCTGGGCGGCGACCACGTCCGGGGCGTACCTGGTGGCGGTCTGGCAGCCGACCTCGCCCAGCGCGGCGCGGCGCGCCGGGTTGTCCAGCAGGGCGCCGAGCGCGGCCGCCAGGGCTTCGGGGTCGCGCGGCGGCACCAGCAGCCCCTCGTGGTCGTCGCGCACCAGGTCACGGTAGCCGCCGATGTCGGAGCAGACCACCGGGAGCCCGACCGCCATCGCCTCGACCAGCACGATGCCGAACGACTCGCCGCCGAGCGATGGCGCGCAGAACACGTCGGCCGAGGCGAAGTACGAGGGCAGGTCGCGCTGCGGCACGGCGCCGACGAACAGCAGGTCCGGCCGCAGGCGGGGCGGCACCATGGCCATCAGCTTCTCCTGCTGGTGCTTGCCGTCCGGGCCGACCACCAGCAGGCGCAGGCGCGGGAACGACGGCTTCAGCCGCAGGAACGCGCGCACCAGGTAGGCGAGGCCCTTGCGCGGCTCGAGCCGGCCGACGAACAGCACGGTCGGGCCACCGTCGCGGTAGCCGGGCAGCGGCTCGGGCCCCGAGAGGAACTCGGCGCCGACGGAGTTGGGGATCACCACCATCGAGCCGCCGAAGTGGCGCTGCCAGGTGTCACGCGCCGAGGGGCTCACCGCGATGCGGGCGTCGAGGCGGTTGAAGGTGCGCCGCAGCAGCGGCTTGGCGAGCGTGAGCGCCAGCGAGCGGTCCATGCTGGCGTGGAATGTGCCGACCACCGGGACCCTGGCCCGGCCGGTGGCGAGCATGCCGACGCTGGGCGACAGCGGCTCGTGCACGTGGATCAGGTCGTAGCGGCCGGCGCCGAGCGCCCGGCGCACCCGCAGGGCCGTGCGGGGGCCGATGGCGACGCGCGCCACCGAGCCGTTGTAGGGCACCGGCAGCGACCCGCCGAGGCCGACGAAGCCCGCCTCGCCCACCGGCCGCTCGGCCGGGGCGAGCACGTCGACCCCGCAGCCCAGCCGCCGCAGCTCGGCCGCGAGGCTGCGGACGTGGTTGGCGACCCCGCCCGGCACGGTCCAGTCGTAAGGGCAGACCATCCCGACCTTCACGGGCCCGTCCCCCCCGCCGCCGAGGCGGACGGCTCGGCGCCGGCGGGACCCTCGCCCACGCCGGCGCCGCGCCAGTAGCGGCTCAGCACGTGCCACTGCTCGGGCGCGCGGCCGATGAGCCGCTCGAACTCGGTGGCCAGGAGCTGGGTGAGGGCGCCGGTGTCGATGCGCTGGTCGCCGCTCGGCTGGAAGCGGATCGGGGGGTGCACGACCGCGACCCAGTGCCCGGCCCGGCGGTCCTGGAAGACGCCGCAGGGCAGCAGGGGGGCTCCGGTCCTCAGCGACAGGGAGGCCGGGCCGCCCGGCATGGTGGCGGTCGCGCCGAACATCCGCACCGGGAAGCCGTGGCCGGTGAGGTCGCGGTCGCACACCAGGGCGGCGAGGCGGCCGGCGCGCAGCGACCGGAGCACGCCCCGCAGGCTCTCGGAGCCGCTGTCCAGGGGCAGGATCTCCATGCCGAGGGCGCGGCGGTAAGCGACGAAGCGCTCGAACAGCTCGCTGGGCTCGAGTCGCTCCACGATGGTGGTGACCTTGTAACCCGAGGCGACCAGCCAGGCCGCGCCGGCGTCCCAGTTGCCGACGTGCGGCGTGGCGAAGATCGCCCCGCGCCCGCCGGCCAGTGACCGGTCGATGTGCTCGCGACCCTCGATCCTCATCCGCCGCAGGATCTCCGCCTGGCTCAGGTCCTCGAGCCGGAACGCCTCCGCCCAGTAGCGGCCGTAGCGCTCGAAGCCGCGGCGGACGACGCGCTCCACCTCGGCGGGCGAGGCCGAGGGGCCGAGCACCTGGCGCAGGTTGGCGCGCAGCGCCTCACGCCGGCGCGCGTCGAGCCGCCAGTACAGCAGGCCGCCGATGGTGCCCAGCGACATGGCGACAGGCTCTGGCAGCCGCCGGACCACCCGCCAGGTGGTCAGCCAGCGGCGCCCGGCGCGTTGGTCGCTGCCATTCACCGACCGATGTCCGACCCGACGTCCTGCTGCCAGACCGTCAGGATGCGCTGCACGACGGTGATCGAGGTGGCGGCGACCAGCACCCACAGGCCGGCGACGGCGTGGCCGGCCAGTAGGGCGACGCCGAGGACGATGACCCGCTCGGGCCGCTCGGCGATGCCGACGTTGCAGCTGTAGCCGAGCGACTCGGCGCGGGCCTTGATGTAGGACACGATCAGCGAGAGCGCCAGCACCAGGGCGGCGAGCACCGCGGCCTGGGCCTGCTGGTTCTCGGCGGAGAGCAGCACGACCCCGCTCAGCACGGCGGCGTCGGAGAGCCGGTCCACCACAGAGTCGAGGAACGCGCCCCTGCGCGAGACCTGGCCGGACGCCTTGGCGACGGCGCCGTCGAGCATGTCCGGCAGTCCCGAGAGGAGGCTGACCGCTCCGCCCACCCGTTCGTACCCGGTGGCGATCAGCGCGCCAGCCCCGAGGCTACCGGCCAGCCCGATCACGGTCAGACTGTTGGCGGTCACCCCCGCCTTCGCGAGAGCCTGCCCGGCGGGTTCGGTAACGTGTCGGAAGGTGTCACGAGCCTTGGACGAGAGCACGGGTTTCAGTCCTGTCAAAAACGACGCTGGGCGCCAACCTGCAACCACAAGGACGGAGGCGAGGCTAGCACGACCGTAGACGCGGCTCAACGACAGGCGGTTCGTCACAATCGAGTCATGGCGAGATAGCCGGCCCCGCCCGCCCGGAAACTGTGAATTGTCCTTGAATTCTCAGCGAAGATCGGCCCCATTAGGCGGTAAGGTCTGGTGGTAGCATCGCGGCTCCCGACAGGTGGCAGGGCATCCAGCTCCAGCCCCACGGGCAACAACTGTGAGGGAGGGCCCGGATCCGGTGAAGAGCTACCCCACGCAACAGATTCGTAACGTTCTGGTCGTCGGACACGGGGGCGCCGGAAAGACGTCCCTGGTCGAGGCGCTCCTCCACCACACCGGCGCGATCAACCGGATCGGCCGGGTCGAGGACGGCACCACCGTGACCGATTTCGAGCCGGAGGAGACCCGCAAGCACATCTCGGTGTCGCTGGCGGTCGCCCCGGTCGAGCACGAGGACCACAAGGTCAACCTGCTCGACGCCCCCGGCTATGCGGACTTCGTCGGCGACGTCCGCACCGCGCTGCCGGCGGCCGACGCCGTGCTCTTCGTGGTGAGCGCGGTCGATGGCGTCGAGACCCAGACCGAGGTCGTCTGGACCATGGCCGAGGAGCTGGGCCTGCCGCGCGCCTTCTTCATCAACAAGCTGGACCGCGAGCGCGCCTCGTTCCAGCAGACCCTCGAGGCGATCCAGAGGACCTTCGGCAAGGGCTGCCCGCCGCTGTACCTGCCGATCGGCCAGGAGCACGACTTCCACGGCCTGGTCGGGCTGCTGTCGAACCGGGCGTTCGAGTACAAGCCCGACGGCTCCCACAACGAGGGCGACGTCCCCGACGAGCTGGCGAGCTCCGCCGACGACCTGCGCTCTCAGCTCATCGAGGCGATCATCCAGGAGTCCGAGGACGAGGAGCTGATGGACCGCTACCTCGGCGGCGAGACGATCGCCCCGGCGGACCTGATCCCGGACCTGGAGACGGCGGTCTCCGCCGGGCGCCTGTTCCCGGTGCTGGCCGGCGCCGCCACCAAGGGGATCGGCATCCCCGAGCTGCTCGAGGTGCTGACCCAGGCGTTCCCCTCCCCCGCCCAGCGGCAGCCCTATGAGGGCAAGGTCCCCGGCAGCGACCGGACCGTGACCCGCACGGCCGACCCGGACGGCCCGCTGGCCGCCTACGTCTTCAAGACGGTGTCCGATCCCTACGTCGGGCGCATGAACCTGTTCCGGGTGGTCTCCGGCACGCTCCTGCCCGACTCCACGGTGCTCAACGCCACCAAGGGCAGGGACGAGCGGGTCGGCCACCTGCTCGTCGTGCGGGGCAAGAGCCAGGAGCCGGCCGAGCGGCTGGTGGCCGGGGACATCGGCGCGGTGGCCAAGCTCAGCGACACCACCACCGGCGACACGCTGTGCTCCAGGGACGACCCGGTGGTCCTGCCGGCGCCGTCCATGCCTGACCCGCTGCTGCCGATCGCGATCGCCCCGAAGTCGCGCGGCGACGAGGAGAAGCTCTCCGGTGGCCTGGCGCGGCTGGAGGCCGAGGACCTCACCCTCAAGCTCGAGCGCAACGTCGAGACCCGGCAGACCATCCTGTGGGGCATGGGCGAGAACCACGTCGACATCTCGCTCGAGCGCCTGAAGCGCAAGTCCGGCGTCGAGGTCAACCAGATCCCCCTGCGCCTGCCCTACAAGGAGACGTTCAAGGGCCCGGTCAAGGCGATGGGCCGCCACGTCAAGCAGACCGGCGGCCACGGCCAGTACGGCATCGCCCACATCGAGGTGCAGCCGCTGCCGCGCGGCAGCGGCTTCGAGTTCGACGACAAGATCTACGGCGGCTCCGTCCCCAACCAGTTCATCCCCTCGGTCGAGAAGGGCGTGCGCAAGGCGATGGAGGACGGCCTGATCGCCGGCTACCCGGTGGTGGACGTCAAGGTGGTCCTCACCGACGGCAAGTACCACTCGGTCGACTCCTCCGACATGGCCTTCCAACTCGCCGGCCAGCTCGCCATGAAGGAGGCGGCCGCCCAGGCGCAGATCGCCCTGCTCGAGCCGATCCTCGAGATGGAGGTGCTGATCCCGGACGAGTACGTCGGCGACATCCTCGGCGACCTGTCGTCCCGGCGTGGGCGGGTGATCGGCACCGACCCGGTCGGCACCGGTCGCACGCTGGTACGCGCCACCGTGCCCGAGTCCGAGGTGATCCGCTACGCGATCGACCTGCGCTCGATGACCCGCGGCAAAGGCTCGTTCGCGCGCCGCTTCTCCCACTACGAGGAGCTTCCTCCCAACCTCGCCGCCAAGGTCGTCGAGGAGACCAGGGCAGAGCACAAGTAGTGCCGCGGCCCGGGCCGCGGCCCGGGCTCACGCGCTCCTGGAGGCCTCCGGCGGGAGCACGCCTGCCTGGCGCATGGCGAGGGTGACCGCCTCCAGCTTGGAGTGGACGCCGAGCTTGACGAGCACGTTCTGGACGTGGGCACGCACCGTGTTCAGCGACAGCACGCACTCCTCGGCGATGCGCCGGTTCGAGTAGCCGCTCATCAGCAACGACAGGATCTCGCGCTCGCGCTGGCTGAGGCTGCGCAGGGCCAGGTCGAAATGCCCGTCCAGGCTGGTCGCGCGGCGCTTGGACGGCGCCGACGCCAGCAGCGCGGGCGGCGGCATGCCGCCGGTCGCGAGCGAGCGGATGGCGTGGCCGAGCTGGTGCGCCGACACCTGCCTGCTCACCACCGCGCCGGCGCCGCGCCGCAGCCAGTCCACGACCTCGGGCGTGGAGTCCTCGGCCAGCACGAGCGCGCGGGTCGCGCCGCCCGCGCCGCTGCACAGGATCTCCTGGACCTCCTCCGCCGGCAGGTGCGTGTCGATCACCACCACGTCGGGCCGGTGGGCGCGCAGCGCCGCGAGCGCCTGGCCGGCGTCACGGGCGAGCGCCACCACACGGAGGTCGGCCTCGGCGTCGAGCAGCACCCCGATCCCCTCGACGAAGACCTCATGATCGTCGGCCAGGACCACCGAGACGACCTGGTTCATGTGGCTCCCTGCTGCTCATGCGGCACCAGACCAACCTACTGCGCCGACACAGCCCGGCCTATGTGTAGAAATGACGAGATGACGCTGTTTTGTAGGGAACTGAATGCCCCGCTTTCCTGGGTTGACGTCCCCAACTGCCCGAACACGCCGGTACCCGAGCTGGAACAGGGTCCGAATGACGTACTGACGGATACTGCATTTGCAGTAGGCCCAAGGACCGTATGATGGGGGACAGTACTCACGCGGGGCGTCCGCCCCGAAGTTCAGCCCGCAAGCACGGAGGTAGCCGCGGATGGCGCGCATACTGCTCGCCGACTCCCAGCCGCTGTTCAACGAGGCGCTCGAGGCGCTGCTGACGCACGACGCCGAGCACGAGGTGGTGGGACACTCCTCCTCCCCCGAGGAGGTGCTCGCGATGACCTGTCGCTGTCTGCCGGACCTGGTGCTGGTCGACGCGGCGATCGGCTTCGGCGGCTCGCCCAGCCTGGTGACGCGGATCCTCGAGACGGACGCGGGCGTCAAGGTCCTCGTCCTCGGCGACGACCAGGACGTGGAGCTGCTGCTGACGACGATCCGAGCCGGCGCGTCCGGCGTGGTGGGCAAGACCTACAGCGCCGCCCTCGTCCTGCGGGTCACCAGGTCGGTCCTGGCCGGGGAGGCGGTCGTGCCCCGCGCCGTGCAGCTACCGCTGCTGCGCCGCCTGACCGCCGGTGAGCAGGCGGAGGGCAGCCCGCTGGCGCGGCTGTCGGACCGCGAGCGCCAGGTGCTGGCGCGGTTCAGCCGGGGCTGGGACAACACCCGCATCGGCAGGGACCTGTTCATCAGCCAGCACACCGTGCGCACGCACATCCAGAACATCCTGGAGAAGCTCGGGATGCACTCCAAGCTCGAGGCCGCCACCTTTGCCATGCAGCAGGCGCTCGAGCTGGCTCCGACCGGAGCCGACGGCGGCTGACCGGACGCGGGGCGCGACGCTGCTAGCCTTCAGAGGACGTGCCGTTCCTGCGCGCGCGGCTCAGCGCGGAGCCATGGTGCCTGGCGGCGGTGACATGGGACCAGCGATTGAACATACCCAGGGAGGAGAGCTGCAGTTGACGACCAGAGAGTCGCGTTGGGCGCCGGACGGGCGGGGCGGCATCCCGCACGGGGGTGAGCTGATCGACCGGCGCCTGCCGACCGAGGAGGCGAGCGCGCTGGCTGGGGCGGACCTGCCGGCGCTGGTGCTGACCCCGGCGGAGGTCGCCGACCTCCGCGCGCTGGCCACCGGCGCCTACAGCCCGCTGACCGGCTTCATGAGCGCCAAGGAGCACCAGTCCTGCACGGAGTCGATGCGGCTGCCGGACGGCACGCTGTGGCCGATTCCCGTCTGCCTCGGCGTGCCCGAGGGCAGCCGTGTCGACGGCGACCGCCTCGCCCTGCGCGGCGGCGACGGCGCCCTGCTGGGAGTGCTCGAGGTCGAGGAGGTGTTCGAGCGCGACCGCCGGGCCGAGGCCGAGCTGGTCTACGGCACCGCCGACCCTGCCCATCCCGGCGTGGCGAGGGTGCTGTCGTCGCCGGAGCGGGCGGTGAGCGGGCCGGTCAGGGCGCTGCTGAGCCCGCTGGACGGCCCGGTCGGGCGCTACGCGCTCACCCCCGCCGAGACCCGCGCGGCCTTCGCCGAGCACGGCTGGACGACGGTGGTCGGCTTCCAGACCCGCAACCCCGTGCACCGCGCCCACGAATACCTGATGAAGTGCGCGCTGGAGAACTGCGACGGGCTGCTGCTGCACCCGCTGGTCGGTCCCACCAAGGAGGGCGACGTGCCCGCCGAGGTGCGCATGCGCGCCTACCACGCGATCCTGCAGTACTTCCCGGCCGATCGCGTGATGCTCGCCGCCCTGGTCGCGCCGATGCGCTACGCGGGCCCGCGCGAGGCGGTGCTGCACGCGCTGGTGCGCAAGAACTACGGCTGCACCCACTTCATCGTCGGCCGCGACCACGCCGGGGTCGGCAGCTACTACGGCACCTTCGAGGCCCAGGAGCTGATCTCCTCGCTGCCCCCAGAGGACCTGGGCATCACCCCGCTGCGCTTCGACAACGCCTTCTACTGCCGGCGCTGCGGCGGCATGGCCACCGGCAAGACCTGCCCCCACCCCTCCGGGGAGCACGTCACCCTGTCGGGCACCCAGGTGCGCGCCAAGCTCGCCGGCGGCGAGCTGCCGCCGCCCGAGTTCAGCCGGCCCGAGGTGGCACGCATCCTGATCGACGCGTACCAGCAGCAAGCGAGCTGACCCAGCCGGTCCCCCCGCCCCAACGATCCACGACCAGGAAGGCTCTCATCCGCATGAACAACGACACCGGCTTCGTCCTGTGGCTGACCGGGCTGTCCGGCGCGGGCAAGTCCACGATCGCCGGCGCGCTCGCGCCCCGTCTGCTCGAGCGCGGGCACCGCGTCGAGGTGCTCGACGGCGACGAGGTCCGTACCAACCTCTGCCAGGAGCTGGGCTTCAGCCACGAGGACCGGGACACCAACATCGCCCGCATCGGCTACGTGGCGGGCAAGCTCGCCAAGCACGGCGTGGTGGTGGTGGTCGCCGCCATCTCGCCGTACCGGGAGGCGCGCGACAGGGTGCGCGCCGCGGTGAGCAACTTCGTGGAGGTGCACGTGGCCGCGCCGGTCGCGACCTGCGCCGAGCGTGACGTGAAGGGTCTGTACGCCAAGGCGCTGGCCGGGGTGATCCCCAACTTCACCGGCATCTCCGACCCCTACGAGGCGCCGCTGGAGCCCGAGGTGGTCCTGCACACCGAGCACGAGACCGTCGACGAGTCGGCGGACAAGGTGCTCGCCTGCCTGGAGGCCAACGGGCTGTCCGCGGAGCTGCCCGGCCTTCAGGGGTTTGCCGAGACGGGGTAGGAGGCGCTGGACAGCCACAGCGGAGGTCAGTAGGCGCCGCTGGGGAACAGCAGCAGCGGCAGGGTCTTGGCGACGATGAACAGGTCGTAGGCGAGCGACCAGTTCTCGATGTAGAACAGGTCGAGCCGGACGTACTCATCGAACGACAGGTCGCTGCGGCCGCTGACCTGCCACAGCCCGGTGATGCCGGGACGCACCTCGAGCCGGTCGAGCTGCCAGTCCTCGTACGCCTCCACCTCGCCGAGCAGCGGCGGCCTGGGCCCGACCAGGCTCATCTCCCCCTTGAGCACGTTGAGGAGCTGCGGCAGCTCGTCGACGCTGAAGCGCCGCAGCCAGCGGCCGACCCTGGTGACCCGCGGGTCCTCGCGCACCTTGAACAGCGGCCCGTCGGCCTCGTTGCGGCCCAGCAGGTCGGCCAGGAGCAGCTCAGCGCGCGGCACCATGGTGCGGAACTTGAGCAGGGTGAACGGGCGCCGCTGCAACCCGACCCGCTGCTGGCGGAACAGCACCGGCCCGCCGTCGTCCAGCTTGACGGCGATCGCCACGGCCAGCAGCAGGGGCCAGATCAGCAGCAGGCCGGCGGTGGAGAGCACGACGTCGAATACGCGCTTGGCGATCGCCTGCCCACGGGTGAGCCGCACCGCGTTGACCGACAGGGCCATGAGCCCACCGACCGACTGGGGCGTCACCCGGGTGGTCGACAGCGTCGCCGGTACGTTGGCGGTGACGCGGATCTCGACGCCGTCCAGCCGCCTGGCCTTGAGCACGTGCTTGACGTCGGCGGCCTGGACCGCGGTGGCGGCGACGAAGACGCAGTTGGCCCCGGTGCGGTGGATCAGCTCGCGCAGCTCGCCGATGCGGCCCAGCACCGGCAGGGCCGAGGCGCCGCTCCTGGCCGAGGTGGCGACGAAGCCGAGCGGCCGGAAGCCCAGCTTGCCGCCGGTGAGCAGGTGGGCCAGGTGCTCGGCCTCGTCGTTGGTGCCGACGATCAGGGTCTCGAAGCCCAGCCGGCCCTCGACCCAGCCGCGCCGGATCTCGCGGTGCCACAGCCGCCGCGAGATCACCGCGAACAACAGGCAGAGCAGGCAGGCGACACCGATCCAGAGGCGCGAGTAGGAGACCTTGGACCAGTACGACAGCATGGCGATCGAGGTGATCGTCATGCTGATCGCCAGCAGGATGCGGCGGAACTCCTCCAGCGAGGAGCACTGGTGCACGCGGTACAGCCCGAAGCCGAGGGCGAAGGCGACCGTCACGAACGGGGCCAGGCCCAGCACCACCCAGAAATCCGTGCTCGGCCACAGCGTGCCGAAACGGTACTGGTAGGCGATCAGCAGGCCGGCCAGCACGCAGCCACTGTCCGTGAGCGCCATCCAGCGATACAGCGAGCGGTACGGGCGGCTGACGCTCGCCTGCCCGCGCTCGGCGCCGGGCTCCAGCCCGACGCGCACGCCGCCGCCCATCCGGACGGCGACCGAGCGAGCGCTCGTTCTGACCAAGCGTGGCTGCAACTGTTCTCCCCCCAGAGCCGCAGTTCAGGCTCATGGCCGTAGTCGCGACTCATCCCTTCGCCGTACACGATGGACGAGCGATCGGCCCTAGAGCGCGGCACAGGCTACTGCCTCCATCGTGGTCTGACATGGCCCCCGGAGTACGTAGATCTACGTAGATCAGATGTGGGGAATCTCTTCCTTCCGAGATGATCGTCTCTCTTGTATAGTTCAGACCCTATGAGGATCTTGCATGTCAACAAATTCCTGTACCGCCGCGGCGGCGCCGAGGGGTACATGCTCGACGTGGCCGAGCTGCAGGCACGCGCCGGGCACGAGGTCGCCTTCTTCGGCATGGACCACCCCGACAACCCGCCGCAGCGGTTCGCCGCCCACCTACCGGCGTTCGTGCAGCTCGAGCCGCCTCCGCCGGGGGCGCGCAAGCGTGCCGCGGCGGCCGCGAGGATGCTCTGGTCCACCTCGTCCCGGCGCGGGGTCGACGCGGTGGTGCGCGACTTCCGCCCCGACGTGGCCCACCTTCACAACGTCTACCACCAGCTCTCGCCCTCGGTGCTGCGCCCGCTGGCCGAGCATGGCGTGCCGGTGGTGCTCACCCTGCACGACTACAAGCTCGCCTGCCCGAGCTACCAGCTCCTGGACCACGGCCGTGTCTGCCAGGCGTGCCTCGGCGGCCGCTTCCACCGCGCGGCCCTGCGGCGCTGCAAGGACGACTCGCTCGGGGCGAGCCTGGTGCTGGCGGTCGAGTCGGCGGCCCACCGCGCGCTGCGCGCCTGGGAGCCGGTGCGCACCTTCATCAGCCCGAGCCGCTTCATGGCCGCGACCATGACCCGGGCCGGCGTCTACCCCGAGCGGCTCCGCCTGCTCGACCACTTCGTCGACGCCCGCCCGCTGCGCGCAAAGGCCGAGCCGGGCGGCCCGGTGCTGTACGCCGGCCGCCTGGCCCCGGAGAAGGGGGTCGACCTGCTGGTGGAGGCGATCCGCCTGGCCGGCGCGGGAGCGCGGCTGGAGGTGGCCGGCGAGGGGCCCGAGCGGGCGCGGCTCGAGGCGCTGGCCGCTGGGCGGGCGCCAGGCCAGGTGCGCTTCCACGGGCGGCTCGCCAAGGACCGGCTGTTCGAGCTGGCCCGCTCGGCCACCGTCGTGGCGGTCCCCTCACGCTGGCACGAGAACCAGCCCATGGTGGTGCTGGAGGCGTTCGCCTGTGGCGTGCCGGTGGTGGTGACCGACCTCGGCGGGCTGCCGGAGCTGGTGACGCCGGCGCGGGACGGCGCGGTGGTCCCGGCCGGCGACCCGCGGGCGCTGGCAGCCGCCCTTGGCGGCCTGCTCGCCGACCCCGAGCGCGCGCTCGCCATGGGTCGGGCGGGGCGCGCCAAGGTCGAGGAGCGCTTCGCGCCCGAGCGGCACCTGTCGCGGCTGGAGCGCATCTATCAGGAGGACTCCCAGAGGAAGGCGGGCATTGATGGGGGGGCACGGTGACGCTCGCTTGCGCATCGCGATGATCGGCTGCCGCGGCGTGCCGGCGCGCTGGGGCGGGGTCGAGCGCCACGTCGAGGAGCTCGGCGCCGAGCTGGCCGGACGCGGTCACGAGGTGACCGTGTTCTGCCGCAGCAACTACTCCGCGGCCGAGGGCCTGCGCGCCTACCGCGGCATGCGCCTGGCGCACCTGCCCACGGTCGGCACCAAGCACATGGACGCCATCGTCCACAGCGCCCTGGCGACCGCCGCGGCCATGGCCGGGCCCTTCGACCTGGTGCACTACCACGCGCTCGGCCCGGGCGCGTGCGCGCTGCTGCCCCGGTACCTGTCGGCCGCCAAGGTGGTGCTCACCGTCCACGGCCTGGACGACCAGCGCGCCAAGTGGGGCTCGATGGGCAGGATCGGGCTGCGCGCCGCCGGCTGGCTCTCGGCGCGGGTGCCCGACGCCACCATCGTGGTCTCACGCGACCTGCGGCGGCACTACCGCGAGCGCCACCACCGGCCCAGCGTGTACGTGCCGAACGGCGTGCGCGCGCCCCTGCCCGCGGCCACGCCGGAGCGGGCGCGCCGGACCCTCGACCGGCTCGGCCTCGAGCCGGGCCGCTACCTGCTGTTCGTCGGCCGCCTCGTCCCCGAGAAGGCACCCGACCTGCTGCTGCGAGCCTTCCGCCACGTCGAGGGCGACTGGCGGCTCGCGCTCGTGGGCGACTCGAGCTTCACCCAGCGCTACGTGCGGGACCTGCACCGGCAGGCGCAGGACGACGGCCGCGTGGTGCTGGCCGGCTTCCACTACGGAGCCGACCTGGCCGAGCTGTACCTGAACGCCCGCGCCTTCGCGCTGCCCTCGATGCTGGAGGGCATGCCGCTGACGCTGCTGGAGGCCGCGGCGCACGGCGTCCCGGTGGTGGCCAGCGCGATCCCGCCGCACGTCGAGGTGCTCGGCGGGGACGGTCCGGGGCACCGGCTGGTGGTCGCCGGCGACGAGCTCGCCCTGGCGGCCGCGCTGCGGCAGGCGCTGGCCGACCCGGCAGGCGAGCACGCCGGCGCGGCCGCGCTGCGCGAGCGGGTGCTGGCGACCTACTGCTGGCGTGCGACCGCCGACGCCACCGAGGAGGTCTACCGCTGGGCACTGGAGCGCTCGCGCCGCGGGGCGGCACGCGACCAGCCCCCCGCGCTCGAGACCCGGCAGGACGAGAGCGGTGCCGCCTGAGCCGCTGGGGCCGCGGGCCGGCCCCGTGAAGGTGCTGTACGTGGCCGGTGCCGGGCGCAGCGGCAGCACCCTGCTCGACGGGATCCTCGGGCAGCTCGACGGCTTCTTCTCCGCGGGGGAGCTGCGCTACCTGTGGGAGCGCGGGCTGGTCGAGGGGCGGCTGTGCGGCTGCGGCACCCCGGTCGACCGCTGCCCGATCTGGCGCGCGGTGCTGGCCGAGGCGTGGGGCGGCGCCGGCGCGGCGGACGCGCGCGCGCTGGCCGCGTGGCAGCGCCGCGTCACCAGGGTGCGGCGCGCCCCGGCCATGATCGCTGCCAGCCTGCTCGGATGCGGCGGTGCCGCATCCGGACGGACCCGCCAGGCCGCCCTGCTCGGCCGGGTCTACCGTGCGGCGGGACGGCAGAGCGGCTGCCGCGTGCTGGTCGACTCCTCCAAGCTGCCCTCCTACGGCTGGCTGCTGGGGCGCCTGCCCGAGGTCGACCTGTACGTCGTGCACCTGGTGCGCGACCCGCGCGCGACCGCCTGGTCGTGGCTGCGCCGCAAGCGCCTGACCGACACCGCCGACGCCAGGCTCATGCAGCGTCAGACGCCGCTGAAGAGCGCCCTCATGTGGACGGTGTGGAACCTGGTGGCCGCGCTGCTGTGGTCGCGCTCGGAGCGCTACCTGCGGCTGCGCTACGAGGACCTGGTCTCCCGTCCGGAGGAGGCGGTGCGGCGGATCGCGGCGCTGCTCGGAGAGATGCCCGGGCGCCTGCCGTTCCCGGCGCCCGGCAGGGTCGAGCTCGCGCCCACCCACTCGGTCGCCGGCAACCCCGCCCGCCTGGTCACCGGCGAGGTCGCGCTGCGGCTGGACGACGAGTGGGCCCACCGCCTGCGCCCCAGCCACGAGCTGCTGGTCACCCTGGCGACCCTGCCCTTGCTGCTGCACTACCGCTACCGGCTGGCGCCACTGCCCGACACCAACCAGACACGCAAAGGAAGGTGCTGATGAGACCGGGAGGATCCCAAGCAGTGCGGGCCATGGTGGTCGGCCTGGTGGTGAGCGGGACGCTCGTCGCCGGGCAGGCCGCCGGCAGCCCGGCCAGGGCGGCGACCACGGTCGCCTCGACGCCGACCCCCAGCGACGGCACCGACGGGCGGGTCAACGCGGTCGTGCACGTGGGCGACCGCATCTACCTCGGCGGCGCCTTCACCTCCGTGGGCGGCCAGCCCCGCGGCGGGCTGGCCGCGCTCGACGCCGTGGACGGGCACGTGGTCACCACCTGGCGGGCCGACGTCGGCGGCGCGGTGGACGCCCTGGCCGCCTCGAGCGACGGCACCACCCTGTACCTGGGCGGCGACTTCACCGTGGTCGGCGGGTTGACCCGCAGGCACCTGGCGGCCGTCTCGACCTCGACCGGCGCGGTCAGCGGCTGGAACCCGGGCGCCATCGGCGGGAGCGTGCTGGCGCTCGCGGCGGCGAACGGGCGCGTCTACGCCGGTGGCAAGTTCACCTCGATCGGCTCGACGCGGCGACCGTACCTGGCGGCCGTGACCAGCGACGGCGTGCTGGACCCGGCCTTCGACGCGCACGTCGACGACGTCGTCTGGTCGCTCGCCCTGTCCCCCGACAACGCCAGGCTCTACGCCGGCGGCCAGTTCCACAGCGCCGGAGGCGCCTTCCGCGCGCACCTGGCCGCGCTCAGCCCCACCAGCGGCAGCGCCAGCGACTGGAACCCACAGGTCGGCTGCCCGGTCCTCGGGCTGGCCGCCACCTCGACCGCGGTGTACCGGGGCTGCGGCGGCGGCTTCCCGCTCGGCAACTCGGCCGTAGCCTACTCCGCCGCCACCGGCGCGGTGCTCTGGGCCGCGCACGGCGACGGCAACGTGCCGGCGGTCGAGGTGCTCGGCGACGCCGTCTACTTCGGCGGGCACTTCGCCAACGTCGACGGGGTGGCGCGCAAGAAGGCCGCCGCCGTCGACGCCGCCAGCGGCCAGCTACTGCCCTGGGACCCGCGGCCCAACAGCGCCCTCGGGGTGCGCTGCCTGTACGCCGACGGCGACTCCCTGTGGATGGGCGGCGACTTCACCACCGTCAACGGCGTCAGCCAGCCCCATCTCGCTCGTTTCCGCTGATGACGGCCACTCCCACCACGGTCGACCTGCACGTCCACACCTGCGCCAGCGACGGCGGCGACACCCCGGACGAGCTGGTCGCGGCGGCCGCGCGGGCAGGGCTCGATCTGCTCGCGGTGACCGACCACGACACCGTCGAGGGGGTCGCGGCCGCGCTGGAGGCAGGTGCGCGGCTCGGCGTCGAGGTGCTGCCCGGCTGCGAGGTCACCGGCGAAGTCCTCGGCCGGGTCGTGCACCTGCTCGCCTACGGCGACGGCCTGCTCGCCCCAGGCGCGCTGGAGCGGGTGACGGCGGTCCGCCGCCTGCGCTCCGAGCGCAACCACGCCATCGGGCGGAAGCTGGAGGCGATCACCGGCGTCGGCCACCGGCAGGCCGCCGCGCTGGCGGGCGGCGCGGCCCTGTCGCGGGCGCACTTCGCCCGCGCGCTGGTCCAGCACGGGACCGTGACCAGTGTGGCCGAGGCATTCGACCGCTACCTGTCCAACGGACGGCCCGCCTACGTGCCCGCCCCGTCCCTGCCGGTCGACGAGGTCGTCGAGCTGGTCCACCGGCTGGGTGGGGTGGTGGTGCTCGCCCACCCCGGCCGGCTCGCCCCGGCCGAGCAGGAGCGGGTGGTCGCCGAGGCGATCGCGGCCGGCGTCGACGGGCTGGAGGCGTGGCACTCGCAGCACGACGCCGACGCCCGGCAGCGCTGGCTCGCCACCGTCCAGCGCCACGGCCTGCTGGCCACCGGCGGCTCCGACTACCACGGCGTCCACAAGCCCAGCGTGCGCCTCGGCAGCGGCACCGGCGGCAACGTGCGCGTGCCGCCCCAGATCGCCACGGAGCTGCGGGCGCAGCTCGCGGCGCGGGCCCTGCCGACGCCCTGACAAGACCCGACCAACCAAGGGATCACCGATGCTCTCCAACCGCCGTCCACCGGTCTTCGTGGTGGGATGCCAGCGTTCAGGAACGACCCTGCTGCGCCTGATCCTCGACTCGCACCCGAACATCAGCTGCGGGCCGGAGACGCGTTTCCTGGCCGACCTCGAGCACGTCACCGGCTCGAGCTGGGAGCGGCTGTCGCAGTACGGCTTCACCAAGCGCTACTGGCTCACCCAGATCGCCATCATGTTCGACGCGATCAAGAGCGATTACGCGCGCCAGCACGGCAAGAGCCGCTGGGCCGACAAGACGCCGCTGTACGCGCTCTCGCTCGACTTCATCGGCCAGCTGTTCCCGACCTGCCAGGTGGTCCACGTGATCCGCGACGGCCGCGACGTGGTGGCCTCGCACCGCGACCGCTGGGGCTACCTGTCGGCCCTGAAGGCGGTCTCCAAATGGCCCCGCTACGTGCGCGCCGCCCGCACGGCCAGCACCGCGCTGTCGCCCGGCCGCTACCTCGAGGTCCGCTACGAGGAGCTGGTCGGCGAGCCCGAGAAGACCCTGCGGGAGCTGCTCACCTTCCTTGACGAGCCGTGGCACCCCAGCGTCCTCGAGCACGACCGGCGGCCGCACGACGTGCCCGACGGCTACCGGAAGCTGGCCTCCGCGCGGCGCCGCGCCGCCGGGGAGCCAGGCGCGATCTACCGCTCCCGGGTCGGCGCGCACCGGCGCGAGCTGGACCCGCTGCTGCGGCTGCTGTGCCGGCTGGTGCACGCCGGCACCCTCAGGGAGCTGGGCTACCGATGAGGCTGCCACTGCGTCGCGCAGGCTCGTACCGGCCCGGCGACGAGCCGGTGGCGCTCGCCGAGCTGGTGAGCCCGCTGCGCTACGACGTGCTGGTGCGGGCACGCTTCCTCGAGCGGCTCGCCGAGCGGCTCGAGCGCGTCGGGGGCGACCTGGACGGCGCCGTGCGCGAGGGCCTCGAGCATCCCTACCACACCTGGTTCACCACCATCGCCCTGCCGCGCTACCGGCCGCGGGAGGCCGCCAGCGAGCGCCGCCGCCAGGCCGCGTTCCGCGAGCGCGTGCGGCGCTCCGCCGTGCTGCTGGCCAGCTTCCGGCGTCACGGCTTCGACCCGAGGTACCCGGTGTCGCTGAGCACCGCGGTGCCGGGGGCGCCCACCGAGAGCGGCAAGGTGGTGCCGCGGCGCCTCTACCCTGTGGACGGCTGCCATCGGCTCGCCCTGCTGCTGGTGGCCGGGCACGGCACGCTGGAGCCCGCGTGGTACCGGGTCCGGACCGAGCCGCTGGCCGCGCCGATCGACAACACCCACGCCCTGCTCGGCACCCTCCGGGTCGACCCGGTGGAGTACTACCGCTTCCTCTCCCTGGGCTACGCCGGCGCCGGGCTGGACGACCGCGCGTCGCTGCTGCGCGAGGTCGCCGCGCGGCGGCCGGACCGGCTCGCCGAGCTCGAGCGCGTGCTCGAGATCGACGAGCGCGCCCTCGGGCTGCAGGTCGGATATCCATACAGAGGTGAGAGCGCATGAGGATCGCCCGCTCAGTCGCTGTGCTGCTGGCGCTCGCCGCGGTGGCGTCGGGCTGCACCAGCGGGCACCACGGCGGCCCGGCGCCCGCCCCGCCCGCCGGGATCGGCGGCCGCACCGTGCCGGGCGGCGGGCCCACGCTCGGGGCGAAGTGGGACTGGAGCCGGGCCGAGCGCTTCACCCCCTACCTCGGGCGCCTGCCCGCCGGGGCGACCTTCTCCGAGCTGGTCTGGTGCGACGTGGAACCGGAGCGGGGCCGGGTCGACTGGAGCACACCGGACCGGGTGGTGCGCTCGGCCCGGCGGCTGGGCTACGCGGTCTTCCTCAAGCTGCGGGTCGGCTCCTGCTGGGCCACGCCGGACCCGCACCCGGACCAGCGCCGTGGCGCCAAGGGCAAGACCGCCTCGGCGATGCCCGCCGACCTGGAGGCCTACCGGGCCTGGGTGGACACGGCGGTGCGCCGGTACGCGCCCCTCGGCGTGCACGAGTACGCCATCGAGAACGAGGTCAACGCGGCGAACTTCTGGGCCGACTCGCCGGCCGCGTACGAGCGCCTGGCCGCGGTCGCCGCGGCGGCGGTCCGGGCGGCCGACCCGCGCGCCCTGGTGGTCGACTGCGGCATCTCCTCCACCGCCTACGGCGTGGCGATCGCCGACGACCTGCTGCGCCGCGGCCGCGCCGCCGAGGCGGTCGCCGCCTACCAGCGCTACTACAGCCGCCGCTTCCAGCGGCGCGGCCGCGACTTCCCCGAGGTCGCCGACGAGGCTGGCCTGCGCGCGGCGCTCGCCCGCCCGGAGGCGCGGCGCAGCCTCGCCTTCCTCGAAGTCGCCAACCGGCTCGCCAGGCAGCGCGTGGTGGACGTGCGCCAGCTCCATTTCTACGAATCGTGGGACAACCTGCCGGCGCTGCTGGGCTACGTGCGCGCCGCCGTGCCACCGGGCTTCCCGCTGCAGGCATGGGAGGTCGGCATGTTCTGGCCCGGCGGGAACGGCGACGCGACCGCCCGCGCCGGCGAGCTGGTCAAGACGGTGTCGCTGCTGCTGGCGGCGGGCGTGCGGCCGCTGATCTGGCTGCCGCTGGCCTTCGACCCCGGCGGCCGGCACGCCGGCGAGCCGCGCTACGGCCTGCTCGAGCCGGACGGCAGGCCGCGGCCGGCGGCCGCCGCCTTCCAGCGGCTCGCGGCCGCCGCCACCGGCGCCACATCCTGGGAGGGAGTCACCGGCCGCGACCTGGCCGGCGTGGTCTTCGGCCGCGGCGGCTCCAGCGCGCTGGTGGTGTGGAGCGAGCGCGGAGCCGCCCTCCACCTGAAGTCGCAGCCGGGCGGGCTCGCGGAGCAGGTCACCGGCGGGCAGGTCCCGTGGGGCCGCGAGGGTCTCCAGGTCGGCGCGCAGCCGCTGCTGATCACCCTCCGCTCCGGCGCCGACGGCGCCGCGTTGCTGGAGCGCGCCAGGTGACCGCCAGGCAACGCGGGCGCTCGACGCCGGCGATGAGCGCGAGCGAGCACGAGCGGGTCGTGTGGCGGGTCGCGCGCCGGGCCGCCATGCACCTGCGCTGGAGCCGCACCGAGGGCCTGGCCCGGCTGGTCGAGGAGGACCGCCTCGACCCCTGCGAGCGCGTCCCGCTCGCGCTCCGCAAGTGGCGCTGGCGCCGGGCGCACGGGGTCACGCGGGGCACGGCCATGCCGGTGTGGCTGGTGGGCGTGCAGCGGTCGGGCACCAACATGCTGGTCCGCGGGCTGGAGGCGTCGCCGGAGTTCGAGGTCCGCAACGAGAGCGACCGCCGCGCCTTCCGGCGCTTCCGGCTGCGCCCCGACCACGAGGTCGCCGCCCTGGTGCTGGCCAGCCGCCACCGCTTCGTGCTGTTGAAGCCACTGTGCGACTCGCACCGGGTGCGCGAGCTGCTCGACGGGCTGGCGGTGCCGACCCCGGGACGGGCGATCTGGGCCTACCGCGACGTCGACGGCCGCGCCCGCTCCGCGCTGGCCAAGTTCGGCGACACCAACCTCAGGGTCCTGCGCGAGATCGCCATGGGAGGAGGCCGCCGCCGCTGGCAGGCGCAGGGGCTCTCGGAGGCGAGCCTGGAGCTGCTGGCCAGCTTCGACTACGAGCGCGTGTCACCGGCGGACGCAGCGGCGCTGTTCTGGTACGTCCGCAACCAGCTCTACTTCGAGCAGGGGCTGGACCGCCGCGAGGACGTGATCCTGTGCTGCTACGACCGCATGGTGGCCGCCCCGGAGCGGACCATGGGCACGCTGTGCGCGTTCCTCGGGGTGGCCTGGCGCCCGGAGCTGGTCGCCCACGTCGCCGCGCGCTCGGGCAGCCGGCGGCCGCCGCTCGACCTCGACCCGCGCATCCGCGCCCGCTGCGACGAGCTGCGCGCGCGCCTGGACGAGAGCGCCGCCGTCCACGCCTCGAGGTTCGAGTAGTCCGAGGGCTACCAAAGTGGTCTTATGTCACGCCATCGGATTCCTCGGACGCGTCAGGGTGCGCTCGTGTTACTCGCTCCAGGACCAGCCGCACCTCGCTCACCCCGAATCGGTCGCAGAGACGCTCGTACAGCTCGTCACCAACTGAACGGCCGGTGCGACGCTCGGTGTGCTTCACCGCGTCCGCCATGTAGCCCTCAAGTGGGCGGAAGTGCTTGAGCTCGGCCTCCAACAGCCCGGCGTACTTGCAGATGCGGGCGGTGCTTGAGCGCAGGGCGCCCGGCAGTGTGGGCTGATCGGCTGCAATCTGTGCGGCGAGCCAGGCCGTCTCGGTGGCGTCAGTGTCCTGCTGGATCTTCATCGTCATTGCTCCTGCCTGCGTGATTGGTGGAGGCCCGGAGCCCGCCTAGACCGGGCTCCGGGCCGTCGCACCACTCGGGACCGGGTGACGCATTCCCCTGGGGGGAATTTGCCGGTGACCTCCCTGGGGTTGGTCCCGAGCGCCTGAACCCTTGGTGGGAGCATCGGGGTCCGGTTGCGCACGAGCCCCGATGCTCCCGTTGGGACCGTGGCGGTCAGAGCAGTCCTGCCGGAAGTAGCCGACCCCCGGCCCGGGTGCCATTCGCCACGGTTCCCGCATGGAAGCAAACCGAATGGACGAAACGGCGTAAAGATTGTGTTCTGGCCGTACGCCGTTTATTGACTGGCAATCTTCTGGTAATCCTGCTGATCCTCGTTTGAATTGGCCGGTTTCGGTTAAGATGCGAGGTCTGGTCGAGGCGTCGGAAGGAAGAACATCCCATGGTCGTGCCTACTGATCAGGCGATTCCGAATCGTCTGCTGCGCCAGGCTCGGGAAGCCCGGAATCTGACCCAAGACGAGGTAGCCGACGGGCTGATTCAGCTCGGTGCCGGCGGCGTCACTGGCGGCCTGGTCAGCAAGTGGGAGCGTGGCATCTGCCGCCCTTCCGCCTTCCACCGCCGCTCGCTATGCCAGTTGTTCGAGGCCACGCGCGAGCAGCTCGGGTTCGGCGGACGCCCCGATGCGGTCTCCAATGAAGGGCCAAGCGGAGGGCTTCTGACGCGTGCCGGTGATGCAGCAGTGGCCGCCAGGCAGAAGCGATCCACGGTCGATCCCACGGCTCTCGAAGAGCTTGACCAAGACGTCGAACGCTTCGCGCTGGAATGTCTGGGCGTCCCGCACGCCGACCTCTTCCCTCAGGTCTGGGATGACTGGCAACACGTCGAGCGGCTTCTCGACGGACGCCAGAGCCTGGGGAACCGTACGCACCTGACGTTGCTCGGCGGGCAGCTCGCCTACTTTCTGTCCCGCCTGTCCTTCAATCTGAGCGACTACACCGCCGCTCGGCGGCACGCCGCCCTTGCATGGCAGTACGCCGAGGATGTCGGCCAGCCGGTGTTGTGCGCCTCGGTCAAGACCTTGCAGGGCACCATCGGGTTCTACGCCGGACAACACCAACGAGCCCTCGATTACCTGCGAGCGGCCGATCAGTACGACAATCCATACAACCGGCCCCGTATCGCGGCCAACATGGCCCGGGTCTATGCAGTGCTGGGCGAGCGGCGGGACGCCGAGCACGCGCTCGGCGTGATGGAGCGTGCTCTCGTGGACCTGCCGGTCCAGCCCGGAGACTCGCCCTACACGTCCGCTACCGGGATGTCGGCTCTGGCGAGCACGTTCGTATGGCTGGGCGATGGCGAGCTTGCCGAGGACAACGCCCGTCAGGCGGTCGCCTTGTACAACCGACCGGGCGTCAGACCCACCCTGTTCGAGGACCGAGGCAACGCGACCCTGAACCTGGCCGCTGCGCTGGTTGCCCGGCGGCAGCCCGAACCCGAGGAAGCAGCACGGCTCGGCATCGAGGTCGTAACCGTTCCTGAAGGGCAGCGGACGGAGACGGTGCGCAAGCGCGGGATCGAGCTGCTGGAGCTCTTGGGCGACTGGCCCAGCCTCCCGGCGGTCAGCGACTTTGCCGAGAGATTGCGGGAGTACCGGCTGCCCCAACCACCAGCCTGATATCCGTTACGGCAGCGCCGCCGAGAGAGGCCGTCACGACGAATGCGGCCGCAGCGTAGCGACCGGCAGCACCTCACCCGTCTTCGTGTCGAGCAGCCCCGCGCTCGTGACGTGCGTCTCGACGATCGGGTGGTCATGCAAGAGGTCGACGCCGCGGGCGAGCTGGGCGCGGGTGAGCTCTTGGGCGAGCGTGCAGTGCGGCACCCAGCTGCCAACCGAGTAGAGATCCCAGGGCTCAACCAGACTGCCCCGCAGAGCTGTATGAACCTCCTCGTGTAGCCGTAGCAACGCCGGGGTTGGCACGACACTGAGGTAGAGCACGCCGCTTCGTTGGAAGACCGCCGGCGAGTAGAGCGTCACGTCCAGGTGGATCGCGGAGAGGCGGTCGCGAGCGCCTTGGAGCCGCGCTGTCTCGATGCGTTCAGCAACAACAAGCGTGACATGCGGTCGATGCTTGCGGTGTGAGTGGGTCGCCAGGCTGGGCAGCCCTGCCGCCTCAAGCTTGCCCCAGGTCGCCTTGATCGCGGCTTCGTTGATCGGGTCGAAGAACAGCTCAAGAGCGTGCGCCATGGTGTCCAGTGTGCAGTCCGGCTGCCCTCCTGCACCACCATCAGAGAGACTCAACCCCATGGCACAGACAACCGGTCCACGCAAACCACAAGCCCGACGTCGTGACTAATCCTGGTCGAGCTGCCTCAGAGGGTGACCCGTATCCATTCTGATGAAGCCTACGGCTGAAGGCTGACCGTCCTACGGTTCGCGCGCTGTCGTTCAGCCACCTTGCGGGCGCCGGAGGCGTTCATGCGCATCGCAGCGAACTGGCGGCTCACGTTGTAGTGTCGCGCGACCTGATCGTCTGTCCAAGCTGCTCTGCCAGCCGTGAGCGCCGCTTGGTATGGGATCAATAGCTCACCACCAAGTCGATCGGCTTCTCCTTCAATCTCCTTGTCGACAGCTCGGCACCCATCGAGCGTGAGCAATGTAGTAACGAAGTCGTGCTCAAGGACAATATGCGCCAATTCATGACCGATACTAACGCGACGGCGAGTGTCAGCGTGAGCCGAGTTATCGACAATAAATCGCGCACTACCGAGCAGCACGAGCGCAGCGGAAAACGTTGCCTGTCGCACATTAGAGAAGTAGGTGATCGCCTCTGCAGGACAATCATAAGAGGCCAGCTCGTGAAGAGGAAAAATCGGTGCGCCATAGAGGTCGGCTAGGTCGCGGGGGTCGAGAGGTTCATGACTGCCAAGTTGGAGTTCCTCACGCACCTCAAGAGCGAGGCGTTTTGCTTCCTCCTTGAAGCCCCTTCGCACTGGCTAGGCCCCCTCACGCTCGGCGCGAAAACGCCGTACAGCGGCACCGATAAGATCCTCTAGATACGAAACATCTTGATCGGACAAGTCTTTACGAGCCCGCAGTAAAGGAGCAAGCTCGGTCACGAGATCCGGCGTGGGACCCTGCGGCTCTTCACCTACGAAGAAATCTTCGGCAGGAAGTCTGAGCCATTGGACCAGCTTGGCAAAGGCATCTACGTCTGGTCGATAACCGTTACCGAGCCTGCTGAGTGTTGACGGGCTTACGCCAGCTTCTTTCGCGAGTTGCCTCCATGATAGCTCCCGTGCCCGCCGCTCAGACTCTAGGGCACCATATAATGCTCGAACATTCAATCGTCCGCTCACCAACGATCCTCCTCATGTTCTATTCTCGGTACGCTGTTTGACATGCGGCACGCTCCTCTGCTAGTGTTCGCACTGTACAACATCTCAAACACCATGTCGAGAATGAGGCAGAGGAGGACTCAAGCACAATGTACGAAATCGATTTTCTTAAGGTTGGTGCCGATGAGAAGAGCGGCGATGCTATCGCCCTGCGCTTCCCCCGCCAGGGCAGATGGGCGGTCGTAGTCATTGACGGGGGTTTCGTCGATGTTGGCGCTGAGCTGGTTGAGCATGTGCAGCGCTGGTACAACACCAGGCGCGTCGACCTCGTTATTTCCACTCATCCGGACGCAGATCACCTCAATGGCCTGACGCCGGTACTCGAAGGGCTCGATGTTACCGAACTCTTTATACACCTGCCCCGTCTGCACCGCTCAGATGTCAGCGACTGGGGTGTCGAGCCAGTTGACGATCTTGTTCGACTCGCTCAGCGGCGCAGAGTCACCGTGACTGAACCCTTTGCCGGCGAAAGTCGCTTCGGTGGCATTTTGACCATCGCTGGCCCTACAGTGGAGTATTACGAATCGCTCTTGGATGAAGCTAGGCTTGGAGCGATTCAAGCCGTCGCTGCATCCAGGGGCTTCGGGGCCGCTGCAGGGGTGGCGGTACGTAAACTGGCGAGTCGGGTCGTCGAGTATCTGCCTGCCGAGACGCTCACCAACCTTGGAGAAACGAGCGAACGTAACAACTCATCGGTGATGACGCTCCTGACGATCAATGGTCAGCGGTTGCTTTTCACGGGCGATGCGGGAATCCCGGCTTTGACCAATGCGGCCGACTATCTGGAGATGCTGCCGTCGGCGAGCATACCGTTCGCGTTGTTTCAAGCTCCCCATCATGGCAGTCGGCACAACGTTGGGCCGAAAATCCTGGACCGCCTCTTGGGTTCCGAGACCAACGTTAAGCGCGGAGAGGCGATTATATCTGCTTCAGATAAAGCACCCAAGCACCCCTCTCCAAAGGTTGCTAATGCACTCTTGCGGCGTGGGCATCCTGCCTATACTACCGAGCACGCGGGTATTTGCTTCCCAAACGGTTTGGCTCTACGGCCCGGATGGTCGCCAGCCAGCCCACTACCCCCGCTTGATGAGAGTGGAGAGGAAGACGACTAGCAAATGATGGCGGCAGGGTTGCTCAAAGAAGTCTCAGATCCTTACAATCGCCGAGCGCGAGTGTTTCCTGGATTTATCGTCACACTACCTATCAGCATCTTGGCTGTGGTTCTAGTTACGACCAGGCCGGCGTGGTGGAGTGCAGTCGTAATGGTTCTCGGGGCAAGTGGTGCAAGCTACTTTGGGGCACAGCTCGTGCGTAGCGCAGGGGCCCGGCTATTTCCCGACCTGCCTATTCCCGATCAGAGCACTGAGGCAGCCGATCCCCAACTGGCAGATGAGCATTACGAGGCGGCCGTCCGAGCCCTCATTGAGCGCACGAGGGACCGAACTCGCTTTGACCGGGTCTTTGATGAACTCTGTCAGTATGGCTTCCGGCGCAATTTGTGGGGTTGCCGCACTGTAGGATTACGGTTGTCGGCACTGGGCCTTGTAGCAACCATCGTGCTAGGAACGCTCAGCAAATTGAATGTCCTTGACGCCTCAGTTCTTGGGCTCGCGGTGGCCGCGGGAGTGGACATTCTTTTGCTACTTACTCTCGCGTTCGCCGTCCGACCGGAGTGGGTCCGCGAGTCGGCTGAGGCATACGCTGAGCGGCTCCTGGGAAGCTTGGAGACCTTGCTGACCGTGGGGTCGTGACGCTCAGCAGAGCTACAGGCCCCATACCCCGCTCGTTCGTGATTCCTTGCAATTACGATAAGATTCGTTGTAGAGCTTCTTCCACCGGTGGTGAACTTTCTGTCTGACTTGTGGGTTGAAAGCGTCCGTCTCAGGGCTCCCTCGCGCGGCAGAGCGCAGTGGGCTGGGCGAGGGTCAGCGGGTCAGCGCCCCTGCCCCGGCGTCGCGCACCCGGCGCAGCAGGGTGCGCAGCACCAGGCGGTCCTCCGCACCGATCCCGAGCACGGCCAGCAGCGCCAGGTACACGACGCCGACCTGGACCAGGCCCAGCGCGGTCGCCAGCGGGATGGCCGCCATGGCCACCCATTGCCGCGCCAGCAGGCCGGCGGCGAGCGCCCCTGCCCCCGCCAGCACGCCCTTGAGCACGCCCAGGTCGAACGGCAGCATCCGCATGATGCACCAGACCTGCACCACCCTGGCGAGGTTCACGATCGCCAGCGCCAGTGCCCAGGCCATGGCCGCGCCGAGGATGCCGTGGGTCGGGATCAGCCAGAGGTTCAGCACCACGTTCAGGACGAGCGCGACGAGGTTGTCGACCGTGCTCCACAGCGGCCGCCCCGACATGTTCAGCATCAGCCCGCAGGGGCCGGTGCCGGCGTCGGCCAGCTTGCCGGCGGCCAGCACGGCGGTGACGGCCGCGCCCTCGCGGAAGCCGTTGCCGAACAGCCGCAGCAGCTGGCTCGGGAAGGCCAGCAGCACCACGAACCCGGGCAGTGACAGCCGCAGGATCCAGCTCGTGGCGACGGCGTAAGCGCGCCGCAGGCTCTCGGTCTGGTGGCGGTGGTGGAGGTTGGCGATGCGCGGGCCGAGCGCGCCGTTGATCGCTGGCATCACGAACGTCGCCAGCGTGACCAGGCGCGTCGCCACGTTGTAGACGCCCACCTCCGCGCTGGACCGCAGCGCCCCGATCAGGATGGTGTCCGCCCAGACCAGCCCGCTGGACGCCAGCGACGCCCCCCAGCTCAGCAGCGAGAACCCGAGCAGCTCGCGCAGGCGGGCGCGGGTCGGCGCCGCCTGGGCGACCCGCCGCAGCAGGCGCCGCAGCGCCCACGCCGCCGCGGCGGCGGCGGCGAGATTGGAGACGGCCATGGCGGCCAGAGCGCCGCCAAGGCCCGCGCCGCCGGCGATCAGCGCGGCGCTGAGCCCGACCCGCAGGAGCGGCTCGAACACCAGCCCCACCAGCGCGAACGGCTTCATGGTGCGGAAGCCCTGGGTGGCGGCGAGCGCCGAGTCGGTGAAGGTCGCCGCGGGCAGGACCAGCGCGACCACCTGGAGCGGCAGCGCCAGCCCCTGGTCGTGGAAGGCGCCGTGCGCCAGCCCCGGCGCGGCCAGGTACAGGGCGAGCCCGAGCAGCGCGGCCGCGCCGGTGGTGAGCGCGATGCCGAGCCGGACCGTGCCGCGCAGCGCGCCGGCCTCCCCCTCCGCGAGGTGCACGGCCACGAAGCGGGTGAGCCCGGTGCGCAGGCCGCTGAGGGACACCAGGCCGAGCAGGGACAGGATGGCCGACGCCTGGGCGTAGCGGCCGACGTCCTCGCGCCCCAGCTGGCGCGCCAGCAGCACGGTGACCACCAGCATCGCCACCTGGCTGCAGACCTGCCCGAGCAGGTTGAGACCGCCGCCGCGGGCGATGCCCAGGACCTGCTTGTCGGCCATCCGCGGCTAGGGCTGCCGCGCTGGGGGGTCGGCGCTTAGCTTGCCGGAGGTGGTCGCGCCCTTCCCGTCGCGGACCGGCCGTGCCTCCAGCTCGGGCCCGGCCTCGGCCTCGGCCTGGGGCCGCCGGCCCAGCAGCTCGAGCAGCAGCACGATCCCGACCGCCAGGAACAGGCCCGCGCCGGCCGCGGGCAGGCCCTTGCGTGCCAGCACCGCCAGCAGCGGGGACTGCTGGGTGTCGCCGAGCGTCACCACTGCGGCGGGGTCGGCGGCGCTGTACTGGGCGTGCGCCTGGTCGAGGCCCTGCTGCATGAGGTCCAGCTGGTCGGTGGCCTGGTGCTTGCGGTCGAGCAGGCTCTGGTAGGCGACCACCTGGGGGCCGAGCGCCTTGAGCTCCGCCTGCTTTGCCTGGGCCGTCGCGGCCAGCGTCGCCGCCGCGGTGAGCTGACCCTCGGCCTGGCTCTGGGCCTGCTGCTGCTGCAGGTTGGCGAGCTGCTGCACCTTGATCTCGTAGGCCTTGTCCGGCAGTACCAGGCCGGTCGACTGGTAGAAGGCGTTCAGCTTGGCGTCGGCGTCGGCCACCGCCTTGGCGGCCTCCTTCACGGTCTGCTCGGCCAGGGTCACCTGACTCTGGAACAGGAAGCGGATGGTGTCGGCGGCCGCCGCCTTGGCGACCAGGCCGGCCTCGTCCCGCATGGTGGTCTGGTAGCTCACCTCGATCAGGCTGGAGTCCCCGATCGGCGACGCCGCCAGGCCGCCGGCGACCTCCGGCTCCGGCACGTGCGTCTCCGCGGCCACCTGGTTCAGGATCCGGGAAGAGGTCACCGCGGCGGCGAAGTTGGCCACGAACGCCTTGGGCCCGTTCGAGCCGCTGTACTGGTTGCTGCTCGGCCCACCGACCAGCGCCGGCGCCGCGACCGTCGCGGTGGCGCGGTACGCCGGCGGCGCCGTCAGCACCAGCGCGGCGACGATCCCGCCGGCCAGCAGCGGCACCAGCACCAGGATCCACAGCCGCCGCCTGGCGATACGCAGATAGTCACTGATCTCCACGGTCTAGCCTCCTGTCTCGCGAGCGCCACCCGAGCGCAGTCCTCGATCCGTGCGGGGGGTGCCCGCTCCCCCACGGCCCCCCGAGAGCGCCTGTGCCCCGCCCGCCGGGATCGGGCCGCTCCGGCGCGCGACGGCGGAGGCGGCTGCGGCGAAGGTGAACAGGTACCAGAGATGCGCGACGTTGGAGATCACGTTCGCGGTCACGCTCACCGCCACGAATGCGACCGCGCAGCCGAGGAACCCGGCGGCGACCCCGCGGTCGAGCGAGCGAGGCGGCGAGGCCCGCACCGCCCGGCGGCCGAGCCCGACAAGGGCCACGAGCATCGCCAGGTAGGCGCCGAGGCCGATCACGCCGGTTTCCACGTACGCGCGCACGAAGTCGTTGTGCGGCTGCTTGGCGGCGTCGGTCTGGTACTGGGTCATGCCCAGCCCGATGCCGGTGACCGGGTTCTGGTTGGCCAGTGGCAGCACCTCGGTCCAGTAGTGGAGCCGCCACTCCAGCGAGTTCCCGGACGGCCGCTCAGCGCTGGAGGTGTGGGCGAGACTGGTGAAGCGGCCGGAGAGCTGCGGGACCAGCACCAGCGCGCACAGGCTCAGCGGCAGCAGCGCGAGCAGCAGCCGCTTGCTCTGCACCAGGCCGACGACCACCACGCCGATCAGGGCGCCGAGCAGGGCGGTGCGCGTGTAGGTGAACACCAGGAACCCCGTGCAGCCGGCCAGCAGCAGCGCCAGCGCGGGCCGCTGGCGCCGGTCCAGGTGCGGGTACAGCGCCACGCCGAAGATCAGCAGCAGCGCGAGGTAGCGGCCGAAGTCGTTGGAGGACGAGAAGGTGCCGGTGATGCGGGTGAAGTCGCCCTTGACCTCGACGCGAGGGTGGCCCGACAGGAAGCCGGCGGCGGTGAACCCGAGCGGGAGCAGTGCCGACAGGTAGACCGCGGCGAGCATGCGCCGCATGGTCGAGCGGTCGGCCATCATCTGCTCGAGCACCACGAACATCCCCACGGCCGCCAGGATGCGCAGCAGCTCCAGCGCGCCGGCGGAGCGGTTGCGCGAGCCGAGCACGCTCAGGCTGCCGGTCGCGACGAACAGCAGCAGCGCCCACCGCAGCGGCGAGCCGGGGAGCCGTCCCTGGCGGCGCAGCTGAGCGGCCAGCCAGAGCGCGGCGGCCAGCAGGAAGACGACCGCCAGGGCGCTCGAGGGGTCGAGGGCGTGGGCCGCGGCGGCCTTGCCGGCGGTCTCGCCGGTGGTGTGGCCGCTCAGCTTGGCCAGGTCGATCGAGGCCCGCAGCACCAGGAGCGCCATCACATAGCCGCTGAACCGGGTGAGGGCGAGCACGGCCAGCACCACCGCGGCCGCGGCTGCCAGGGGCAGGACCACGGCCAGCTTCGAGCCGCTCGCGGCCGACATGCCGCTGAAGGCCGCCAGCCCGCTGGCGGCGGCGACGACCAGGAAGGTGCCGACCCGGCCGGGCAGCCCGCGCCACGGCGTCCCGGTGAGGCCGCGCGCGAGCGACACCGCGGGCACTCGCGGCCCTCAGGCGCCGGGGCCGGCAGGAGCCGGCCAGCGGAAGTCGATCCCGGGCAGCCGGTACAGGCGCTGGTTGTGCCCTGCGAAGTACTGCTCGAGCCAGCGGCGCGCCGGCGCCGGCATGGCCTCGACGTGACCGCCGGCCTTGAACACCGGCACCTCGCCGAGCGGGTGCGGCTCGAGGTCGAGGAAGCGCCAGGCCCGGGCCAGCTCGGCGCCGGGGTCGGCGAACATCGCCTCGCTCTGCAGCACCAGCACCTGGCTCGGGGGCACCACCGCGTGGACCCGCTCGAGCTGCTCGGCGTAGCACCCGCGGGCCAGGTAGGAGAAGTGGCGGTAGGCGAAGCTGGAGTAACCGGGCTCGACCACCATGCGCTCGACCTCGCCGGCCAGCCGCTCGGGCTCGCGCTCGAGCGCCTGCCGGAAGGGCAGCTCCTCGCTGCCGAGCCGGCGCTCGTACTGGTAGTGCGACCATGCCCGGTCGACCGGGTCGCGCAGCACGGCGATCAGCCGCGCCTCGGGCAGCGTGGCCGCGATCCGCTGCGGCGCCAGCGGGTGGAACATGTAGTACGGGCTGGCCTCGCCGGTGATCGCGCGGCGCCCCGCGTCCAGCGGGAAGACCGACCAGTACCAGCTCGAGCCGCGCGAGAAGTTGACGTCGAAGTAGTGGCTGCCCTTCTTGAGCAGGCAGCCCGCCACGTCCGGGTGGCGGACCAGGTACTCGTACAGCGAGGTGGAGCCGCCGCGCTTGGTCCCGATGACCAGGAAGCTCGGCAGCAGCCGGGCGCGGCCCAGCCGGGCCAGCAGCTGGCCCGATGCCCGCGCCATCCAGAAGCGCGCGCGGCTCGCCGTCTTCGCCTGCATCCGCTTCGACCCCATCCCCGGCCCGCGTCCCCCTCGTCGCCGTCGTGACCACGCCGGACATCCTCCTCTGCACCCTCAGAAAAGTCGAACTTGACAATACAGACTGCGACCCATAAGGCTCAAGAGCAGACTCGCGTCTGCCACCTCAAGTCGCTCTCGATTACCGTGCGCAGGGGAGGTCCCCCAATGGGTCGCTCGCTCCGTCCCCGCGGTCGGCTGCTCCGGACGCTGCTCGCCGGGCTGGCTTCGGCCGCCGCTATCGTCGTCGCGCTGGAACTCGTCCTCGGCGGCCTGCGGCCCGGGCCGGAGCGGCCGCATTCCGGCTCCGTGCCGGGCGCGGCCGCCGGGCCCGGCACGACCCTCCCCTCCGGCGCGAGGGGGGGCCCGGCCAGCGGCGGCACGGCCACGGCCCCAACCGCTCCGGCGCGCCCCGAGACTCCGCCGGCGGCGCTCAAGCCGGTGCTCGGCGGGCTGCTGGACCGCCACCACGTCCCCCCGGCCCAGTTCCGCGGGATCGTCACCGGCTTCGTCGTGCCGGTTCCCTGGGCGGCGCTGCAGCCAGCGCCCGCCGCGCCGCTGCTCGCGAACAACCCGATCGACCAGGCAATCGCGGTCGCTCGTGCACAGGGACTCAAGCTCAAGCTCAGGGTCACCGCCGGGATCGACGCCCCCGAGTGGGCCAAGCGCCTCGGCGGCGCGCCGGTCCCGGTGAGCGACTTCTATGGCCGCAAGGGCACGGTGGGCCGCTTCTGGAGCGAGCGGTTCGGCCAGGCATACCTGCAGCTCCAGCGTGAGCTGGCCGCCCGCTACGACAACGTGCCCGAGCTGGTCCAGACCGAGATCACCCGCTGCACGACGATGTTCGCCGAGCCCTTCCTGCGCCAGGGCCGCACCTCCGAGAGCGTGCGCAGCCTCATCCAGGCGGGCTACACCGACACCGCCGACGAGGTCTGCCAGCGGCAGCAGGTCGACGCGCACCGGGTCTGGCAGCGCACCCGCTCGGGCCTGTCGTTCAACCCCTACCAGCGGATCTCCCCCGCTGGCGAGGTCGTCCCCGACGAGGTGTTCACCGAGCGGATGATGGTCTACTGCAAGCAGATGCTCTCCAGCCGCTGCGTGCTGGAGAACCACTCGATCCGCAGCCGCGGGCAGAACCGCTGGTACGACCGGATGTACCAGGCGATGCGAGCCCTCGGTGTCCCGATCGCCTTCCAGACCGCCGCGCCCGCGCGGATCGGCAACCTGATGGACACCCTGAACTGGGCGATCGCGCAGGGTGCCAGCTCGGTCGAGCTGCCCGTCTCCTACTCCACCGCCTCGAGCATGGCCGCGCTGGATCCCATCGACCAGCGCCTGAGGAGCATCGCGGAGCTGGCGAGCTGAGCGGACGCGGCGAGATGCGGCGGTCCTTGCCGCCGCGCGCGGGCGGCGGAGCCCTTGGAGCTGTCTGCTATCCTGCAATCCCTCGAGCATTACGAAATTCTCGATCTGCCCAAAGAGGTGACCGGTTCGTGGTTGGCGACGGCCTGGCTCCCCTGTTCATCGTCGGCGCGCCGCGCTCCGGCACGACCCTGCTCTACAAGCAGCTCTGCCTGCACCCGGAGGCGGCGTGGATCTCCAACTGGGCGCGCCGCGCGCCCGGCCTGCCGGCGCTGGCTCTCCTGAACCGGCTGGCGCCGAGGCTGCCCGGCGCCCGCCGCAGGACCTGGTTCGGCGTGGACGCCGCCAACGCCTACGTGTACGGGCGCAGGCGCCAGCTGGCCGAGCGCCTGTTCCCCATGCCGGTGGAGGGTGAGCCGATCTACCGCCGCTGCGGCGCCCCCCTGGACCCGGGCACGGCCACCGCCGCGGCCTCCCCCATGGCCGCCGAGGCCCCCATGGCCCCCGAGGCCATGGCCGCCGAGGCCGCCGAGCGGTTGCGGGCGGGCCTGCGGGCCATCGGGCGCTGGTCCGGCGGCCGGGTGCTGGTCAGCAAGCGCATCGCCAACAACCGGCGCATCCCGCTGCTCGCCGCGGCGTTTCCGGCGGCCCGCCTCGTCAACCTGGTCCGCGACGGCCGTGCCGTGGCCTGGTCGCTCTCCCGCGTGGACTGGTGGGAGGACGGCGTGGTCTGGTGGTACGGCGGCACCCCGCGGCACTGGCGTGAGGAGGGCCGGGACCCGTGGGAGCTGTGCGCCATGCACTGGGTCCGCGAGCTCGCCGCGATCCGCGCCGGCCTCGCCGCCGTGCCCGCGGACCAGCAGCTCGAGCTCCACTACGAGGAGCTGGTCCAGGCACCGGTCGCGGTGGCGGAGCGCGTCGCCGCCTTCGCCGGCCTGCCGCGCGACCCCCGGTGGCCCGCCGAGCTGGCCCGGCTGCGCTACCCCCCCGGCAAGATCGACGCCTGGCGCGAGCGGCTCACCCCCGAGGCACGCCGGCGCATCGAGGGCATCCAGCACGACGAGCTCCAGCGCCTCGGCCACGCCATCTGATTCTGAGACGGTCAGACCGAGCCGGTCAGCGGCCGGCGTGCAGGTCGCGCTCGGCCGCGAGGAACCGCGGCCGCAGGCGCTGCCAGGTCTCGGAGAGCAGCTCCGGCAGCACCTTGGTCTGGCCCACCACCGGCATGAAGTTGGTGTCGCCGCCCCAGCGCGGCACCAGGTGCAGGTGCAGGTGGTCGGCGATCCCCGCGCCGGCGATCTGCCCCAGGTTCATGCCGAGGTTGAAGCCGTGCGCGTCGGAGTCCTCGCGCAGCGCCCGCACGGCGAGCTTGGTGAACGCCATGGCCTCGGTCAGCTCCCCGTCGGTCAGGTCCTCGAAGTCCGCGATATGGCGGTAGGGCGCGACCATCAGATGGCCCGGGTTGTACGGGAAGGCGTTGAGGATCACGAAGGTGTGCCTGCCCCGGGCCAGGATGAAGTTCCGCTCATCGTCCTGCTCGGCCAGCAGATCGCAGAAGATGCAGCCGCCGGGGTCCCCGCCGCCCGCCGCCCGCCGGATATACGCCATCCGCCATGGCGTCCACAGCCGGTCGCCGTTCATGCCGCGGCCGTCGCTACCCGCCGCCTGCCGTGGTCGCCGGCGCGGCGGTGGTCGTGGTCTGCTCGGTGCTGGCGGCTGTGGTCGGTGCCGCCGTCGTCGGAGGCGCCGTGGTGGAGGTCGTCGTGGTGGTGGAGGTCGTCGTGGCGGGCGGCGCCGTGGTGGAGGTCGTCGAGGTGGTCGTCCCGGTCGAGGTCGACGAGCTCGACGGCGTGGCGCTGCCCGAGGTCGTGCGGGGCGGCGCGGTGGTGGGCGGCGCGCTGGAGCTGGGAGGCCTGGTGGAGCTGGTCGGCGGCCGGCCGGTGGTGGGCGGGGCCGCGGTCGGCGGCGGCAGGGTGGACATCGGCGGGTTCGGCACCGGCACCCGGAACGTGCTCGGCGGCGCCGCTCCCGGCCTGGTCGTGCCCGGGATGACGCGGACCGCGCCGGCGTAGCCGTTGCGCCAGATGGAGGCGACCCGCACCACGTCACCGGTGTGGGGCGCGTGCACCATCAGGCCCTTGCCGATGTACATGCCCACGTGGTGGATGGTGGCCGGGTTGCTGGGGTTGTCGGCGTAGAAGACCAGGTCGCCGGCGAGCAGGTCGGCCACGGCGACGTGGGCGCCGGCGGAGAACTGGTCGGCCGCCACGCGCGGGATCGTCACGCCGGCCGCGAGGTAGGCAGCGCTGGTGAGCCCGGAGCAGTCGAACGTGGCCGGGCCCTCCGCGCCCCACTGGTACGGCTTGCCGAGCTGCCGCATGGCGTAGGCCACGGCGATCTCGGCCGCCCGGGCGGACCGCATCCAGGTCGCCTGGCCCAGCCCGCCGACCGACACCGCCCAGGCGTCGTAGGCCGAGCGGCGCTGCGCCTCGACCTGGCGCTGCTGCGCCTCGAGGGCACCCTTCAGGCGCCGGTCGAGTCCCTTCAGCATGGCCTCGAGGCGCTGGTTCAGCAGGTCGAGCTGCTTGCGCTGGGCCTCGACGTCGCCGCTGCGGCGCTGCTGCCGCACGAGGTGGACCGCCACCCGCCCCCGCACCCGGTCGAGGTCCAGCGTGCGGCGGCGGACCTGCCGCAGGTCCTGGCTGGCGGCCTCCAGCTCCGACTGCCCCGGCGAGCCGAGGCGCAGGGTGTCGAGGCGCTTCTGGGAGGCCGTCTGCTCCCGCTCGGCCGCACGCCGGCGCGCCATCAGGTCGGCCTGCTCCCGGCGGAGACTGCGCTCGACGACCTCGGCCTTGACGAGCTGCTCGGAGAGCCGCTCGAGGTCGGCGTACTGCTGGTCGAGCCGCAACTGCAGGTCCCTGGCCCGCGCCAGTGCCACCTGGTCCGCCGCGCTCCGCGTCGGGGGAGGCCGCTTGGGTGCGCTGGGAGCCGCCAGCGCCGGAGCGGCCGGGAGGACCGCGAGCAGCAGGGCGGCGACGACGGCACGGCGAACGGCTGAGAACCTCCAGTGCCGCTCGACCATGCCACCTCCCGCTGGGCGCTACACCGACGATACCGGGCAAACCGGATCGCAGCATCCTACCCGATCTCTATGTACTTCGTGCCCCCCGAACTACGTAGATTCTCGGGCGAGCAGATAGGGAAAACTGTCTGGTTAGTCTTCCGCGGGAGAAGCTGCCGCGTTCAGAACTGCGCCCGCTCGGTGCTGCCGGCCATGGCCAGGGTGGAGGCGCCGCCGCCCGAGATCGCCCCGGCCACGGCGTCGAAGTAGCCCGTGCCGACCTCCCGCTGGTGCCGCGTGGCGGTGTAGCCCTCGGCCTCCAGCGCCAGCTCCTGCTGCTGCAGCTCGACGTAGGCGGGCATGCCGCGCTCGGCGAAGCCCTTGGCCAGCTCGAACATGCCGGCGTTCAGGGCGTGGAAGCCGGCCAGGGTGATGAACTGGAAGCGGTAGCCGAGCCGGCCCAGCTCCTTCTGGAAGCGGGCGATGGTGGGCTCGTCGAGGTGCCTGCGCCAGTTGAACGAGGGCGAGCAGTTGTAGGCGAGCGCCTTGTCGGGGTGCTCAGCCTGAATGGCCTCGGCGAACCTGGCCGCCTCGTCGAGGTCGGGCGTGGAGGTCTCGAACCACAGCAGGTCGGCATAGGGCGCGGCAGCGAGACCCCTGGCGATGGCGGGCTCGAGGCCCGGTCGCACGCGCCAGTGACCCTCCGCGGTGCGCTCGCCGCTGAGGAAGGGCCGGTCGCGTTCGTCCACGTCGCTGGTGAGCAGGGTCGCGGCGAGCGCGTCGGTACGGGCGATGAGGACGGTCTCGACGCCGGCGACGTCGGCGGCGAGCCGGGCGGCGCAGAGCATGCGCAGGAACTGCCCGGTCGGCACCAGCACCTTGCCGCCCAGGTGGCCGCACTTCTTCTCGGCGGCGAGCTGGTCCTCGAAGTGCACCCCGGCGGCGCCCGCCTCGACCATCGACAGGGTGAGCTCGTAGGCGTTGAGCGGCCCGCCGAAGCCCGCCTCGGCGTCGGCCACGATCGGCACCAGCCAGTCGCGGCTGCAGCCACCCTCGACCGACTCGATCTGGTCGGCCCGTCGCAGAGCGTTGTTCAGCCGCCGCACCAGCGCCGGCACGCTGGAGACCGGGTACAGGCTCTGGTCGGGGTAGACCTTCTCGGCCAGGTTGGCGTCGGCCGCCACCTGCCAGCCGCTCAGGTAGATCGCCTCGAGTCCCGCCCGGACCATCTGAACGGCCTGGCCACCGGAGAGCGCGCCGAGCGCGGCCACCACCTCGCGCTCGCCGAGCAGGCGCCACAGCCGCTCCGCCCCGCGTCTGGCCAGGGTGTGCTCGACCGGGACCGACCCTCGCAGGCGCAGTACCTCATCGGCGCCGTAGTCGCGGCGGATCCCCCTCCAGCGAGGGCTGGAGGCCCAGTGCTCGGCAAGCCTGGTCGCGGCGGTTCCCGTGGACGGAACGGGCGATCGCATGGCGGCCACTCCCTTCATGACCAATGGCGAAAGCCGCGGGTACAACGGCTCACCCCAAAAGCGGTTGCGGTGCGGGCTGCGCCCGCGTGCTATTTATCTCGGAAAACACCACTCGACAATAGACGTCATACAGGTTTCAATCCAATCGTTTGTTGCTATTGGCATCATCGGCAGCACCAATACCACCAGCAAAGGCGGGTGCCCCGACCCCCCCGCTCTCCGGCCCGACCCGGGCGGGGCCCGGCCGTGAGGTGGTCGTGTAGGCTTTCGACCGAGCGCCAGCGCGGCGCTGCCGGCCGCCGACGCCGCACGTCTCAAGGCATGCAGCCCGACCGGACGGGTGCGGCAGCGGCGGTCGGAGGGAAGGCTGGGAAGGAGCCAACGCAGGATGAGCGTTCCGAGCGCGTCGTACTCGATGACGATGCGGGTCCACCTGGGATCGGATCCGCTCGGCATCGGCCGCATCACCACCGCCGTCGGCGAGGCCGCCGGCGTGGTGGTCGCGGTCGACATCGTCGAGTCACACCCTGACCGGCTGGTCGTCGACCTGACCTTCAACGCCTCCGGCGCGCGCCACGCTGAGGCGCTGACCGAAGCGGTGGAGGCCGTCGACGGCGCACACGTGCACAAGGTGAGCGACCGTACCTTCCTGCTCCACCTCGGCGGCAAGCTCGAGGTCACGCCGAAGGTGCCGCTGCGCACCCGCGACGACCTGTCGATGGCCTACACGCCGGGGGTCGCCCGCGTCTGCCGCGCCATCGCCGAGAACCCCGATCGCCGAGAACCCCGGTGACGCGCGCACGCTCACCATCAAGCGCAACACGGTCGCGGTGGTGACCGACGGCTCCGCCGTGCTCGGCCTCGGCAATATCGGGCCGGCCGCGGCAATGCCGGTGATGGAGGGCAAGGCGGTCCTGTTCAAGCAGTTCGGCGGGGTCGACGCCTGGCCGGTGGCGCTGGCGACGCAGGAGACCGACGAGATCGTCCGCGCCGTCGAGCTGATCGCCCCCGCCTACGGCGGGATCAACCTGGAGGACATCGCCGCACCGCGCTGCTTCGAGGTCGAGCGGCGCCTGCGTGAGGTGCTGGATATCCCGGTGTTCCACGATGACCAGCACGGCACCGCCATTGTGGTGCTGGCTGCGCTCACCAACGCGCTGCGCGTGGTCGGCAAGAAGCTCTCCGAGATTCGGGTGGTCATGTCCGGTGCGGGCGCGGCCGGCGTGGCGATCGTCAAGATCCTCCAGGCCGAGGGCGTCGGCGGGATCGTCGTCAGTGACCGGACCGGTATCCTGCACCCGGCCCGCGAGCGGCTCGACGAGAGCAAGCGCTGGGTGGCTGAGAACACCAACGTGGAGCGGCTCGAGGGCGGACTGCTGGACGCGCTGTCGGGGGCGGACGTGTTCGTCGGCGTCTCCAGCGCGGACCTGCTGCGGCCCGCGGACATCGGCGCCATGGCAAGGGACGCGATCGTGTTCGCCCTGGCCAACCCCGATCCCGAGGTCGACCCGGCCGGTGCCCGCCGCTACGCGGCGGTGGTCGCCACCGGGCGCAGCGACGAGCCGAACCAGATCAACAACGTGCTTGCCTTCCCGGGCGTCTTCCGCGGCGCGCTGGACGCCGGCGCACGGGCGATCACCGAGGCTATGAAGGTCGCCGCCGCTCGCGCGATCGCCGGCATCGTGGCCGACGACGAGCTGCGGCCCGACCACATCGTGCCGAGCGTGTTCGACCGCAGGGTCTCGCCGGCGGTCGCCCGGGCGGTCCAGGACGCCGCCGAGCACGACGTCGGGGCCACCGGGTGACGACCCGGTGAGCCGGGCGGGCATTCAGGCCGAGGCGGTGGGCGCGTGGTTCGCCGCCAACGTTGCCGCTGCTCGGCCGCCGCTCACCTTCGAGCTGATCGCGGGCGGGCACTCCAACCTGACCTACGTCGTGCGCGACGCGGCCGGTGCGGCCTGGGTGCTGCGCCGGCCGCCGCTGTCGGCGGTGCTCCCCTCCGCACACGATATGGGGCGCGAGCACCGCATCATCTCCGCGCTGCGCGGCACGCCGGTGCCGGTGCCCGGCGCGGTCGGGCTCTGCCAGGACCCGTCGGTCACGGGCGCTCCGTTCTACGTGATGGAGTACGTCGACGGGGTGGTCCCGCGCGACGAGGCGACCGTGGAGCGCACCTTCGAGGTGTGGCAGCGCGCCACTCTCACGGCCTCGGTGGTGCAGGTGCTGGCCGCGCTGCACCGGGTGGACCCCGACACGGTCGGGCTCGGCGACCTCGGCCGCCGCGAAGCCTACGTTGAGCGGCAGCTCAGGCGCTGGAGCAGGCAGTGGGAGCAGTCGAAGACCCGTGAGCTGCCGGTGATCGAGGAGGTCGGCCGCCGCCTGGCGGCGCGCGTGCCCCCGCAGCAGGGGCCCGCCAGGATCGTCCACGGGGACTACCGGCTCGACAACCTGATCCTCTCCCCCGCCGGCCACGTCCTGGCCGTGATCGACTGGGAGCTGTGCACCCTGGGTGATCCCCTCGCCGATGTCGGGCTCCTGATGGTCTACTGGTCCGAGCAGGGTGACGAGGCGAAGCCGCTCATCTCGTCGCCGACCGCCGTGCCCGGCTTCCCCACCCGCGCCCAGGTGGCCGCGGCCTACGCCGGCGCCACCGACCGGGACCTCGGCGAGCTCGACTTCTACGTGGCGCTCGGCTACTGGAAGCTGGCGGTGATCCTCGAGGGCGTGTACGCACGCCGGCTCGCCCGCGCCTACGGCCCGAGCAGCGAGAGCCACCAGGGGTTGGCCGCGCTCGTCGCCCAGCTCGGCGAGCAGGCCCTCGAGGCCACCGCCCACGCCGGCCGCTGACTGGCCGTCAGGTCAAGTTTCCGCCAGGTGTACGTAGGTGACGGCGGACGGGCGGGCGTCGGATGCCGGCCGAAATGCCCTCAGGGCTTCGAGACGGTACCCGCGGGTTGGTCCGAATTCTCCTCCGCCCTTCTGCGTAGAGCCCGCCGGGCAGCCATCGCCCCCTACCGAGCCCCGCTGGTCCTCTTTCCTGATTTCACGGCTCCCCCAATTGCATGAGTCTTTTCATGCAAAGACGGATTCAAGGACCGGGAGGAATCTGCTGATGAGGAAGCTCTTCGCCGTCGCCACCCTGCTCGGAGTCATGACCGCCGGGCTCGGGGTCATGACCGCGCCCGCCCAGGCGTTCACCCAGCCCCGCTGGTACCGGGGAAGCGCCAGCGAGGTCACCGTCTATCTCGAGAAGACACGCGTCAGCGCCACCAACTGGTCGTACGTCAAGCTGGCCGCCGCCGAGTGGGCCAGGAGCAGCCGGATCAGGATCGGCTTCGTCACCAGATGCCCCAGCAGGTTCTACTGCGTGAAGGTCTACGACGGCCGCTGGAACAAGCCCATGGCCGGCTGGGCCACGCTCAACGCCGACCCGCGGACCAACTACGCGTGGTACGGCACGCTGCACCTGAACAACCGCTACCTGACCAGCTCGGCCACCCGGCGCAAGACCGCCTGCCACGAGCTCGGCCACGTCGTCGGCCTCGACCACCGCAGGAGCGGCAGGACCTGCATGCGCGACGGCTTCGGCACGATGTACGGCCACCCGGACGCCACCGACTACACCAACCTCCGGAAGATCTACGCCCGTCCCTGAGCGCATGACCGCGGCGGCAGGCTCACCCCAACGGCTCTGCCAGGCTGGCGCCCTGGTCGGCGACCATGCTGACCAGGCGCCGGTCCCTGAACCAGGGGCGCAGCGTCAGGTGGGCCGGAGGCAGGTGCCCGTAGAGCAGCAGGCCCTGGCCCGGCGAGATGCGGCGCAGCGTCTCGGCCGGCGAGGGGTAGCGGGTGCGCAGCGACTCGCCCTCCTTGGCGGCGGTGGCGCTGGGCGCGGTGAGCGTGCGGACGGTGTCGTCCTCCAGCAGGTGGGACAGCACGCCGAGAGTGGCCTGGTCGGTGATGCCCGACAGGACCACCTTGGCCTTGTGGTGATTGAGCAGGGTCTCCGCACGGTCGCCGTAGCGTGCCTGCATCTGGCTGATGTGCCGGAAGGTCGTGATGAGCTGCACGCCCCGGTTGGCCGCGCCGGCGGCGTACATGTCGAGCTGCGGCAGCGCGGCCGAGGTGGCCGCGTCGTCGAGCACCACCAGCAGCGGCGGGTCCAGCGGCCGGCCGAGCTGGCTGGAGCGCTCGTAGGCCAGGTCGATCACGTCCTGCACGAGGGCGACGAACACCGGGCCGAGCCGGCGCTGCTCGTGCGCGGGCGCGCAGACGTAGGCGGTGTTGGCGCGCCCGTCGAGCAGCCGGTCGGCGGAGAAGTGGGTGGTCAGCACGCCCTCCCTGACGGTCGGATCGCTGTAGGCGGCGATCGCGGTGAGCACCGCGGCGTAGACCTGGCTGCGGTGCTGCTCGGTCAGGCTGGAGATGAGCTGCATGGCGTCGTTGGCGGAGGGCTCCCCGGCGACGCTGAGCGCGGCCGACACCTCGGCTCGCTCGTGGCGCTGCACCCACCGGACCACGTCGCCCATTGAGCGGTCGGAGGTCGCGGCCGCCAGCAGCAGCGCCGCCAGCAGGGTCGCGGCGGCGTTGTGCAGGAAGTCGGCGTCGGGCGAGCCGGGCGTCACGCCGCGTCCCGCGTCGATCAGGGAGCGGGCCATCCGGTAGGCGCCCTCCCAGGTGTCGCAGCGGCCGAGCGGCGTCCAGGTGGAGGCATCCAGCCCGGTGACCCCGGCCGGGTCGTAGAGGTAGACGTCGCCCTTGCGCCAGCGCTGGCTCATGGTGTGCCGGATCAGGTCAGCCTTCATGCAGGCCGCCAGGACCGGGCCCTCCCACTCGAGCACGGCGGGGACCACCAGGCCGCTGGTCTTCTGGCTCTGCGCCGGGCCCACCACGATCACCGACTGCAGCGGCTCGGCGGCGACCAGGCGCCCGCTGATGCGGCCGAGCACCACCCGCCCGGGCTGCGCCGCGCGCACGTACAGGTCGCGGAACAGCTGCGGGCGCGCCCAGCCACCGGGCCCGGTCTGGCCGCCGGCGGGGGTGGAGTGCTGCACCACCACGGTCGTGCTGAGCCGCCGGCGCAGCAGGCGGAAGCCCTGCATGAGGTACATGTAGGCGACCGTGCAGACGAGCAGCAGGATCGCCAGGATCAGGTAGAAGCTGATCGGCCCGGGCAGCAGGTCGCGGACGCTCGCCGGCCAGGCGGCGGCCGGGTCGGCGGGAGCGCGGAAGACTCGCGCCATCACCGCGCCCATGTCGCTCACCGACACTTTCGGCCAGGTGCCGCCGGAGTGGAGGAAGCCCGCGACCTCGCCCGCGAGCCACAGCAGGAAGGTGGCCCCCAGCAGGGCCGATACGGCGATCAGCAGCATCTGCTCGACGTTGCTCTGTCGCCGGATCGGCGGTTTGCTGCTCAACGGCCCACCATCCCGGTCACGAGGCGCCCTCGGCGGCCTCTGGCGTGCTCTGCTGCGCCCAGGGCGCGGAACGCGCGTCCATGTTGGCGTCGGTGTCGACGATCTCGCGCTCGATCATGCCATCGATGCGGTGCTGGACGATGAAGGACCGCCGCCCGACCCGCCAGAGCGCCTCGCCCCGCTCCAGCATGGGGATCTGGTCGCACTCGGTCTGGGTGAGGCCGAGCAGCTCGCGGGCCTGCTCGACCTCGCCGAACGACTGCCGGTAGATCACCCGGGTCTCGGAGTCCTCGAGCAGGCCCTTGGCGAGCTGGACCTGCTCGCTGCCGGCGTCGCCGGCGGCGGTGAGGTCGGACAGGCGGTGCATCACGGCGATGTTCTGCACGCCGTACTGGCGCGCCAGCTTCCAGCTCTCGCGCAGCCAGCGCGCGATCGCCAGGTGGCGCAGCACGACCCAGGCCTCGTCGAGCACCACCATGCGCCGCACGCCGTCGTTGCGCGTCCACGACCCCTGCAGCCAGGCCGCGGTGCAGGCCATCAGGATGGGCCGCGCCTCGTCCTTGACCTCGCGCAGGTTGAAGACCACCAGGCGGCCGGAGAGGTCGAAGTCGCTGGAGGTGGGACCGTCGAACATGCCACGCAGGTCACCGGAGCCCATGCGGCGCAGCGACAGGGCGAGCTGGCGCCCGTCCTCGGCCAGGCGCGCGGTCGAGGTGCGCAGCTCGTGCGCGGTCGCGTCCGACGGCTCCAGCAGCCGGTTGACGACCTGCGGCACGGTCGGCTGGGCGCGGCGGTTGCCTGCCTCCACCACCGCCTCGTGATGCGCCCGCTCCAGGCAGGCATCCTCCTCGGGCCGCAGGTTCCGCCCGAGCATCACCGCCGCGATCGACCGCAGCAGCGCAAGCTGCGCATCCCCCGCGATCATGGGGTCCAGCGGGTTCAGCCGCAGCGTCCCGCCACTGCGGAACCTGATCGGCTCCGTCCCGCAGAAGGCTGCCAACTGCTCGTATTCACCCTTTGGATCGATGATCCACGCGGTTCTCCCAAAGAGCATTTGCCGCCAAATATAGGTATTATGGACGATGACATCGTTCGCGACGAAGCAAGCGCTGGGTTCGACGGTGAGGTCGTAGACGTGACGTTCTCCCACGTCCTCGATCGAAACGATGCGATCCCAGAAGACATCGGAGTCCAGGAGCCAGCCATATTCCCGGGTGAGTCCGAAGACCTCGCAGAAGGCGCGGAACCCGGGCCGATTCAGGTGACCCGTCTGCCGGTTCACGATGTGGCTGAACTGGAAGCGATACTTCGCCCCGAGGCGCTCGGCGATCTGCTTGAACCGTGCCGTGTCGGCCCGCCCGTCAGGGAGCCGGGTGGCGGCGTCGAGCCGTGCCCGCATCTCCGCCGAGAGTGACGGCGCTCCGACGTTGGCCTGGACCGCGCGGGAACGAGCGGCGCAGGCGGCCGCGAGCCGCTCTCGCTTCTTTCCCCAGAGTGGGATCACGTCGAGGAAGTTCTGCTCGGACTGGGAATAGACACGTAGCGTCCACGAGGGGAAGACCTCGCCATTCAACGTCGACCGATGGAAGCGGACGCCACTCTGTATCCCAAAGCGCAACAGCAGGTGCTGGAGCTGCCGCACCAGCCGTTCAGAGGCCAGGGTGGTGGATATGCCAGTCCCTTTCGAGCCGACGGTCCCGTCGCACATCCAGAAGACGGCGATGAACCGAGCAAGCTGATCGCGCGGCAGGCGGTAGATGATCTCCGGGATCGTCTTCTCGCGGGAGAGGGCACGCGGCACGCCGTGGCGGCGCAGGACCGTGGTGGCAGCGCCGCGCCGGCTGGAGTGGCCGTCTGCATATCGCCGTGGCTGCCCCTTGACGTTCCCGTTCCGGCTCCGGGTGGCGGTCGGCGTCGGCTGCCCACAGCCACAGGCGCAGGTGCCGTCGGGTGGCTCGATGAACCTCGCGTGGCCGGTCAGCTTCCAGTCATACCTGGAGACGTTACGGACACTGAAGCCAAGGCGCTCGCCAGCGGATCGCATGCGGGCCACGATCTCTGGGTCCGCCGAGGTGAAGCCAGCGCCACCGGTCTGGCCGGGGACATAGCAGCCCTCCGCGAGAATGATCGCGAGGAGGTCGACCTCCTCGTCGAGGATGCGACAAGGCTCCTCTGGGAAGGGCACCTGTGCCGGCGTGGCTGCGGTCTCCTCCACCGCGAGCTGGTCTGCCCGCCGCCAGCCGTCTGGCATCAGGAAGGGGTGCTCGGGCGTGGTGATGACCGACCGCCCGGAGGCGAAGGTCACCTTCAGGCACCGGGAGAAGCCGGCGTCGACCTTGGCGGTGATCGGCACCGCCGCGATCCGGCGCTGCGCGTCCAGGGTCAGCACCCGGCTGACGGTCTCGTCCTTGAAGACCTCGCCGATGGTCCGCGGCGCTCCGGTCACCGGGTCCATGACCTCGGTGTCCTCGTCGAGGCACTTCACAAGGGACGATTTCGCGTAGCCGATCTGCCCGATTACGAGCATATTCGGACCCGTGATTTCCTTTCCATAGAGTGTCCACGGGTCGAAGCAGAAGCTTCCCCCAAATACGTCGCGACCAATATAGACGCCATCGCTGCCCAAACCGCCCTCGGAGACGAACGGGTACGCAGCTTGGAGGTGCGCGGTGGTTACGCGGTGAGCGGGCCTGCGAGGTTTGATCCTCATCATTTCAGTCCACGGCACATAGGGAGTGTAAAGGTAAAACTGGAGTCCTGCTCGCCGTCGCAGCGTTGGATTTCGAGGCGGCATTGACCCGCGGCGTGCTCGACCTCGCCGCAGGCGGCGGCCAGCTCCTCGGTGTCATCGGCGGTGACGGTGATGTAGCCGGAGAAGCGCACGTCGGCGTGGCCGTCAGCCAGCTCCTGCTCGCGGCGGGCGACGGCGTCCGCCTGGTTACGGCGCTTGGCGGTGCCGATGAACCCCAGCTTCTGGCGCAGCTCCTCGTCGGCGACGTCGGCGGTCTTGGCGAACCCGACCGCGCGCATCGCCTTCAGCGGCGGCACCGGCTCCATCGTCACCGACACCGTGCGCATGCAGCGCGTCTGCACCAGCAGCGGTGCCATGAAATCCGGCCCGACGTCGATGCGCGGCCACTCCGCGATCCAGTAGGTGGCGTGCACCACGTCGTTGGTGCGGTAATAGCCCCAGTGCGTTGAGGTGCGCCGCGGCCAGGCGTTGCGCGCGCTCACCCCGTCCTCGCGACTGGGATCGACCGTGGCCAGCCGCGCCAGGTTGGTGCGGGCGTTGGGGTCGTAGGCCAGCCGGATGGTGGCCGCCAGCCGGCGCGGGCCGAGCGCGTGCATGACCTCCACCTCGGCCTGCTCCAGCCGCCGCGCCATCGTGTCCAGCTCCCGCGCGAGCACCATGCAGGCGCCGGTGTCGCGGCCGCCCGCCTGCTTCACGGCCTTGGCGGCCTTGCTGGCGTTGAGCTGCAGTGCGATGTAGAGCTCGTGCTGCTCGGTGACCGGGCCCGCCGCCTGCGTCAGGCGCAGGTAGCTCTGCAGCGGCAGCGCGTCCAGTCCGATGCTCGGGTCGAGCGCCTCGCGCAGGTAGCGGTTGAGCGCGTTGCGGTCGTCGGGGACCGTGCGCTCCAGCCACTGGATCCGCGAGATCGGGGCGCCCTCGCGGGCCAGCCCGGCGACCACGCCGGCCCAGCCGGCCAGCCGCTGCGCCTTGTCCTGGGGATCCAGCAGCACGAAGGAACGCGCGCGCGCCTGGATCACCGCCGTGTAGGTACCGTTGGAGCGGTCGGCCAGCACGCCCAGCTCGACTCCCCGGAACGGGAAGGCCAGCAGCTCCACCCTGCCGATGGGGTCGGGTGGCCGCACGGGAATCTCACCCCCTCGAAAGCGGGTACCGGCCTCAGGCGCCCCAGAGCGCCAGCGGTCACGCCCGATCAGCTTGCGACCGAAGAATGAGGCGACGACCGGGACCCACTCATTCAGGGTTCTACCTCCAAAGGGAACGAAGCTTGCGAGACCGCCCACCGTCAGCAGCAGAGCGCCCAGTGCCAGGCCGGCACCGCTGCGCAGTGTCTCCACCACCATGATGGTCAACAGCACCGACGCGCCCAGGACCAGCAGCTGACCCGGCCGCATCGTGCCGATCAGGCCGCGGCGCTCCAGCGGCCCGAACTGGTAGCGGACCTCGGTGTAGTTACGCATCCGAGCCCTCCGCCGCCGGTGACAGGTCGGGCAGCTTCAGCGGCCGCGGCACGCCATTGCCGCCGGCGGCGCTCGCACCGCCCGACACCCCGGCGCCGCCTGAGCCGTCGGCGGCCGCCGCGGCGGCGGCCGCCGGACCGTGTCCCCCCGGGACGGGCAGCGGCCTGGCCACGCCGCGATCAGGTGCGGACGGGCCGCCGACGTCCGGCGTCATGGTGTTGAAGCCCGAGGTGACGCGGCTGCGCGCGGCGGTCACCGTGGAGCTGGCCGCCTTGGCCGCGGCCGCTGGCGCGGCCGCCCAGCCCGCCGCGCCAGCTCCCGCGCCGGCCGCGCCGGAGCTGCGGAAGCGCGACTGGATCATCTGCGACACCACCGAGGTGCTGGTGAACGCGGTCGCACCCTGGGTGGCCTGGCGCAGCGCGGCGCGCTGCTGGCCGGCGGTGACCACCGCGGCCTCCGCCAGCGGGATCAGCCGCAGCAGGGCGATCGGCGTGAACGCGGCCATCAGCAGCAGCGCCCCACCCGCGAGCACGCCCTCGAAGCTGGCCAGCCCGCCCGCGCTCAGCCCCGCGGCGGCCATGTCGATGATCGCCACGATGAAGACCTTGGCGAAGATGATCGCGATCAGGAACTCGATCAGGCGGCGGCACCAGCGCCAGCCCGCCGGCCACACCATCGCCGCGAACCCCAGCGGCAGAAACAGCACCGCGACATAGATCGCCGCCGAGCGCAGCAGCAGCTCCAGCCAGATCGAGAACGCGCCCAGCACCACCACGATGGCGCCCAGCAGCACCCCGAACACCGGCACCGCCGGGTTGACCGTGCCCGCGCCGACCGCGCCCAGCCAGCCTCCCGTCTGGGTCATGAAGTTCTGCGCGCTGGCGGTGGCGTTGTGGCCGATGGCCGTGCTCATCCAGTCGCTGGAGTCGATCAGCAGCTGGGCGAGGGCCGGCGCGACCGCGGAGAAGATCGCCGCGATCGGCAGGAACACAAACGCCGAGCGGATCGCCTGCATCGCGTCGACCCGCACGATCGCCTGCGCCACCGAGACCAGCAGGACCGGCAGGGCGATCACCATCGCCAGCGCCAGCATCACCCGGTACTGCGAGCCGAACCAGCCGGCATTGACCACGTTCGGGCTGGTCGTGCCGTTGATCAGCGCACCCACCTTCTGCAGGAACCAGTTGCCCGCCGATGCCACCGCCGAGGTGAAGCTGCGCAGCGCGCTGTCCCCGGCGGCCGAGGCGACGTTGGTCGCCGCGCCAGAGATCGCGCCGTTGACCGAGCGGCTGGCACCCTGACCGAGCTGGCAGACCTTGCGGGCGATCGCGGTCTGGTTCTTGTCGCACGGGTCGGCTCGCCGGGCCTGCTGGCCCGCCACGGTCGTGGGCGGCGCCGTCGTGGTCTGCGTCTGCGCCAGGGCGGCGGGGGCGGTCACCAGGACCGCGGCAAGGACCAGGCCGGCCAGCAGCAGGAGCCAGCGGGCCCAAGGGGTTCTACTGTCCCGGGGCATAGTGGTACTCCTTGAATCGCTGGGCCTCGCCGACCAGGATCCCTGTCGGGGTGGGAGGCGCGTCATCGGCGACGGGGACCGGTCCGTCCTGGACGGTTGCACTGGTCTCTTTCCAATCCTTGTCGATCCACTCAAGCTCCACCGTCGTCACGCCCCATGCCTCCTGGACGGGCAGGCTGGAGTCCTGGTAGCCGCCGACGCCGGTGGTCCAGATCGCGACGCGGGCGCGCGCGCCATCGTAGAGCTCGACGCGGTAGCGCACCGGGATGGTCTGGAAGATCACCTTGTCCGGGTCCAGCGCCGCGCCCGCCTTCGCGCCGGCCCCGCGGCTCAGCGCCGCGACAACGGTCTGGGCGGTGGCGTCCAGCTCGCGCTGCAGCCGCGCGCGGGCCTCCGGAGCGGCGATCGCCTCGACCGCCAGCCGCCGCTTGGCCGCATCGAAGAGCACCTCGCTGGACAGCACCGCCGTGTAGTTGGTGGCGGCGCCGATCGCACCGGCCTCCGAGCGCGCCCAGCCGACCGGCACCAGCCCGCCGCGGGTGCGGCCGCTCCAGACCTGCTCACCGCCCGCCTCCGCCGCCCGCGGGACCGCTGTGGCCGGCGCCGAGGTTCCCGCCCCCGCCTGTGGTGTGGCGGCTCCGGGAGCCGCCGGGGTGCGCGGTGTGGCCGCGGGCTGGGGCGCGGCGCCAGTCCAGCGGCCGATCAACAGCCCGCCGGCGAACAGCAGCAGGGCGAGCACGAGCATGCCGAACAGCCCAAGCCCGCTACCTGCGCCGAGGCGACGCTGCTCGGGTGGCCCGTAGATCACCCGAGCCTGGCTCTGCTCACGTATCGCCAACCCTCACCTTCCCATCAGCCAGGGGGACCACCGGTGGAGGCGGAGACGGCGGTGGGGTGGCCCACCGACCGGCCGCTGCGCGGTGGCTGGACCGCTCGCTCGGTCCTCGCTCGGTCTAGGTCGTCCGGCCCAGCGAGAAGGCCCAGTTGACCAGTGCGGCGGCTGCGCCGACGATCACCGCTCCGACGATCGAATACAGCGTTGCACGCTTACCGACCGCGGCTTGGTGGTAGTTAGAGCTGAGGGACCCGACGCCCCACATGGCTCCACCGATGATGATCCCGGCGAGGGAGAGAAACAGGGCGAACGCACCAACACCGTTGATGACCTGCTGAAACGGCCCAGCTCCGGGGATGGCGCTGAAGTCGGGGGTGAAGTTCACCTTTTGGGCAACGACTACGTGCAGGTGGCGCATCAGCACGTACCTCCTTGGCTTCCAGAGTGCCGATTCCCTCGGCGACGGCCCCTCGCGGCGTTCGGTATCGGCAGCTCTCGTTCTACAGATGATCTTCTGCTAGAGCGGTAATGATTCGGTCATGTCATGTCGCGAACCCGTCCGCGACCGCGGCGGCCACCTCCAGGTAGGCGTGTCTGGTCACCGGACGCAGGCGAGCGACGTCGGTCTCGGCGCCGGCGGCCAGGTGCGGGTCCCAGGGGACCTGCACGACCGCGCGGCAGCGGCCGGCGAAGTGCTCCTTGATGCGGTCGACCTCCACCAGGCTGTCGGCCTGCACGCCGTTGACCACCGCGACGGCGCTTCTGACCAGCTCGGAGTGACCGTTCTCGTTGAGCCAGTCGAGCGTCGAGCTGGCCGCCCTGGCCGAGTCCAGGCTGGGTGACATCACCACCACGATCTGGTCGGCCAGCTGCAGGATCCCCCTGGTCGCCGACTCCAGCACCCCCGTGCCGGTGTCAAGGCAGATCAGGTTGTAGTGGCGCTCCAGCAGCGCGATCGCCCGGCGGTAGTCCTCCTCGCCCAGCGCCCTGGTGATGCGGGGGTCGTCGTCGGAGGCGACCACCTCCAGACGGCTGGGCGCCTGTGAGGTGTAGGCGCGGATATCGGCATAGCGCGTGATCATCTGCTCGTCGGCGAGCAGGTTGGTGATCGTCGCGGCGGTCTCGCGCCGCACCCGGTAGCCGAGCGATCCGGCGTCGGGATTGCCGTCAAGGGCGACCACCCGGTCGCCGCGCAGCGACGCGAAGGTGTGGCCCAGCATCAGCGTTGTGGTGGTCTTGCCGACCCCGCCCTTGCGGCTGATCACCGCCAGCGAGCGGCAGCCGGGCACCGGCGTCTTGGCCCGGGCCATCAGCTCACGCTCGGCCAGCTCCGAGGGGCCGGGGCCGAAGTTGACCCGGCCGCCGCTGAGCCAGTAGAGCACCCTGCGCCAGCCGTCGCGCGGCGCCAGCTGCGCCTCGCGCAGGTAGCGCTCGGCGGTGAAGTCGGACGCCGTGGCGGCCGAGGCGTCCCGCCTGGCGGGCGTGGTCACGCCCATCTGCCGCTGGGTGCGGGTGAGCTTGGGCTCGTCGCTGCGGGGCACCGGCTCGTTGCGGTAGCGCTCGGGCAGGTCGTCGTCGCCGTCGTGGTGTTCCGGCGGAGGGGTGGGGGTAGTGGTCCCGTTCCCACCGCCGAGCGGGACGAACGCTTCCTCTGCGGCGGCGTTCGGGCTGACCCTCGGCTGCTGTGTCACGGCGAACCCCCTAGAGCCCTGCGGGACCGGTGCGGCTTGGCGGATCCGGAGTTTTGGGCTTTGTCGTATCAAGTCGATATGCTCACGGCGTTGGGGAAGGAGAGCAGGTCATGCACCCGCATATGGCGTATCAAAGGTTACACTGCCCGGCAACGGCACAAAAGCGTGTGCCCAGCATGTGCCACCTGTGGCGACGCCTCGGCTTCGCAGCCGCCGCGTCGCCGCGGGGACGACGAGCGCCTCGCCGGTCATCACTGCTCCTTGTTCCAGGCCAGGGCCGGGCAATCCAAGCGCCCGGCTCCACCACTCGCATTCGATCCTAGGACGCTGGTCGGCTATCCTGTCAATGGTATCGAGCCCCTAAAATAGCACTTGCTATCACTCGCGTGTTGAACCCCCCGCTCGAAACTTCCTCTTGAACTGCACCCGGCCAATCCCGTAAGACACAAGCCTACGACGCCGCCCTGACACCCCGACCCGCACGGCGAGCAGGGATCGAGCCAAGGTCACCAGGTCATGAAGAAGCTCCTGATCATCATCGTGGCTGCGCCTGTGGTGCTGGTGCTGGTCGTGACGATGGTGATCGGCGGGCTGTCCACCGGCATCATCGGGGGGAGCTCCCCCAGCCAGGACGCACGCCAGGATATCCCCGCCAACTACCTCATGCTCTACCAGCGGGCCGCGGATACCTGCCCTGGCCTTCCCTGGCCGGTGTTGGCCGGAATCGGGAAGGTCGAGACCAACCACGGCCGTCTGGTGGCGCCCGGGGTCACCGAGGGCGCCAACTTCGCCGGCGCTGCCGGGCCGATGCAGATGGGCGTCGGCGTTGGCGTGGCCGGCGACGCCTTCTGGCGGTTCGCCGTCGACGGCAACGCCGACGGCCGCAGGAGCCCCTACGATCCCGCCGACGCGATCCCAAGCGCCGCCAGCTACCTGTGCAAGGCGCTGCACGACAACGGCGGCGACCTGTCACGGGCGGTGTTCTCCTACAACCACGCGCAGTGGTACGTGGACAAGGTCCTGGCCATCGCCTCCAGCTATGCGGCCACCGCGGGCCTGCCGGCCGGCGCACCGGCCTCCAACGTGGTCGACGCCGCGCTGCAGTTCGCCTACAACCAGCTCGGCAAGCCCTACCAGTGGGGCAGCGCCGGCGAGAACGGCTTCTACGACTGCTCGGGGCTGACCCTGCGCGCCTACCTGTCCGGCGGCCTGCAGCTGCCCCGCACCGCCGCGCAGCAGTGGAACGCCGGCCAGCACGTCCTGGACCCAGGCTCGGTCCAGGCCGGTGACCTGGTGTTCTACGCCAGCGACCTGAGCAACCCGGCCACCATCCACCACGTTGGCATCTACATCGGCGCGGGCAACATGATCAACGCCCCCCACGCCGGCGCGGTCATCCGGGTCCAGCCGGCCTTCCGCGGCGACTACATCGGCGCGGTCCGCCCGACCGCCCACTGACAAGCCTGTTTGTAGGGTCCTCAATAGGGTTGGCACACAGATGCCATCTGTGCCAGATAGGTGCGAAGACCTCCTCTGTCGGTCTCAACGAAGGCGGTATAGCTCTGCTGGGGCAGACCCGACTCCGCCGACTTCGGCGGGGTCGGCAACCGCGAGTACCTGCGGCAGTGCGCCTACCTGAGCGCACGCTGCTCGCGGCCGCTGACCTTGACGTGGCCGGGCCGTCAGTGGCCCTTCAGCGGGGATCGACATTCCTTCTGTAGTGCCGGTCCTTGAAGAAAACGACAACTTCATCCCCGACCGACCTGGCCAGAGTCCACAACTTCCGCACGGTTCCGGGCCTGGTCAGCTTGCGGTCCGGGTGGGTGCCGCTGCGATCCGCGCGGTTACACTTCGTCGTTGTGTGCGGATCCGGGGATGAGCTGCGCCGTGTTGCCGACCATGACTGGTGGCACACGATCGAGGTCGCTCCAGGCGTGGTCACGCCCGGGGGCTGGGACCTGCGCCCCACCGCCGCGCGCATCCCGTGGCCGGCCTCACTCGAGGGCTTGCGCTGCCTTGACGTCGGGACGATGGACGGCTATTGGGCGTTCGAGCTCGAGCGCCGCGGCGCCCAGGAGGTGCTCGCCACCGACCTCGCCGACTCTGCACGGCAGGACTCCCAGCACCGCAGCCGAGGTTCGCCAGATCGCCCGACGTCGCCGGACCGGTTGCGCGGCGCGGCCTTCCGCACCGCCGCCGAGCTGCTCGGCTCACGAGTCGTCTATCAGGACCTGAACGTGTACGACCTCAACCCGGGCGACATCGGCCAGTTCGATCTCGTCTTTCTCGGGTACCTGCTCCAGCTCGTCCGTGACCCGCTGCGTGCGCTCGAGGCTGTGCGAAGCGTGTGCCGCCGGTGGGTGATCGTGCTCGACACCGTGAGCGCCCCGCTCTCGCTGCTGCCGGCGCCACTGGCACGCCTGAGTGCCCGCCGCGGTTACACGGAGTGGTTCGTGTTCAACCGGGCGGGGCTGGCTCGCGCGCTGGTGCTCACCGGGTTCGACGTCGAGGCGATCACGCCCATCCTGCGGGACCACGCCGGGCCGGGCGCCGATTCGTTGCCACTGTCGCGGCGCGTTCGCCATGCTCTCGGCGTGCTTGGCCGCTCGGTGGCGATCCGGGGAAGGAGCGCCAACCTGTCAACGTGGGTATCCGATGGAGCACCGGCCCAGGCAGATGAGCGTGGCGCGGCCCGGTAGACGTCCCCAACCCGATAGAGCAGGCCTCGCCAGCGGCTGGCTTTACCGTCGCGCTCATCACGGGCAGTGCGTCGCGCCTTCGGTGCCCTCCCAGCCACACGCCAGCTCGGTGAGCCACAGCCACGATGGGGCCGGGAGATCGCTGCTGTCGCGACGGATTCGTGCGAAGCCACCGCGCACCGGCGCACCGTTCGGGGGAGGCTTGGCGCAGCGCCATGGCTGACCGTCGCCGATGAGCCGATCGACCACAGCCGAGGTCGATGAGGTTCGCGGCCTCAGTTGTCAGAGCCGTCGTCGGGGCGCGTCGGTACTGTGATCGGGCAATGCGCGGAAATCGGCCTGGGACCTGGCCTCAGCGTGGAGGCGTGATGAGCGGGGATCGGATTGTCCACGTCAACGGTGTGCGCCTGTGTGTGGAGACGTTCGGTGAGCCGCGCGATCCTGCGGCCCTGCTGATCGGTGGTGCGGGCAGCTCGATGGATTGGTGGGAGGACGGGTTCTGTTCGCGGCTGGCGGTGGGGCTGCGGTTCGTCATCCGCTTCGACAGCCGTGACACCGGCCGCTCGACCAGCTACCCCTCTGGGACGCCGCCGTACACGGTTGCGGATCTGGCTGCGGATGCGGTGGGCCTGCTCGACCGCCTTGCCGTGGATCGCGCGCACATCGTGGGCATCTCGATGGGCGGGGCGATCGGCCAACGGCTGGCGATCGAGCACGCGGATCGGGTCGCCTCGCTCACGCTGATCTCCACAAGCCCCGCCGGTCCGGGTGGGCCTGCCAACCCCGACCTGCCGCCGATGTCCGGCGAGCTGCGAGCCTTCTTCACGCAGGACCGACCGGCGCCGGACTGGACCGACCGCGCCTCGGTGATTGACTACATTGACTACATCGTCCAGGGCCAGCGACCCTTCACCGGACCGCACGGGTTGGACGAGATGCACCTGCGTGAACTCGTCGGGCGGATCGTCGACCGCACGACCGATATCCAGGCGAGCATGACCAACCACTGGCTCCTTGACGGCGGCACGCCGGTCAGGTCGCGGCTCGGCGAGATCACCACCTCGACCCTGGTGATCCACGGCACCGAGGACCCATTGTTCCCCTACGGACACGCCGAAGCGCTGGCACGTGAGATCCCCGCTGCCCGCCTGCTCCCGTTGGAGGGAGTCGGCCATCAGATGCCGCCGCCCGGGGCATGGGATGTGGTCATCCCCGCGATCCTGCAGCACACCTCCGGCGGCTGGGACGAGCAAGGCGACCGATTCGCCGCTCGATCACTTGCCGCCGGCGATCCCACCGGGTGGTTCGACCGCCTCTACAGCGCGGGGGCGGCCGGGGAAGTGCCGATGCCGTGGAACCGCGCCGAGCCGCACCCACTGTTGACCCAGTGGGCGCAGGCACGTCAGCTTACCGGCACCGGTAAGCGCGCCGTTATCGTCGGCTGCGGCCTGGGCGCTGACGCCGAATACATCGCGCAGCATGGCTACGACACGGTCGCGTTCGACATTGCCGATACGGCCATTGGGCTCGTCCGGCAACGCTTTCCAGACTCACCGGTACACTACCTGACCGCCGACCTGCCGACCCCCCTGCCCAGTGGCGGCGGGCCTTCGATCTCGTCGTCGAAGTCATCACCGTTCAGGCACTCCCCGACCCACCCCGCCACCAGGCCATCGTGAACGTCGGGCGGCTGGTCGCCCCGGGCGGGACCCTCCTCGTCGTCGCCGCAGCCCACGATGATCAGGGCCAGCCGATCCAGACACCACCCTGGCCGCTGCGCCGCGCTGAGGTCGAGGCCTTCGCCACCGACGGCCTCACTCCCCTGCGGATCGAGCAGGTCACCGACCCACGATCACCGACCGACCGTCGCTGGCGTGCCGAATTCCACCGCCAACGATAGGACCCCGCGCCGGACGTGAGCACCGCGCGTTGGCCGGACGGCAGTACGAGCACAAAGCCAACCGTGTGAGCATCACAAGGCCCTGGTCAGACACATTCACGGTGCCAAGAAGAGCGAGAACCTCCACCTGTTGTGGGTCCTCAAGCGAAGACCTGGGCTCTGCGCATGACTCGACGAACCTGATCAGCGCGGCGTTCCTGCCTCAACCTCGGCCAAGCCAGGCTGTTGGTAGATGCCAACCACATTGCCGGCGGGATCCCGGAACCACGCAAACACCTCAGATGCGTTCGGGTCAATCGGCTGCACCATCTCACCGCCAGCGGCAAGCACGGCCTCAACGGCTGCGACGGCGTCAGCGACCATGATGTACACCATGAGGCCTGGCGCGGTCGCCGGCGGGCGCTCGAGCACCCAGGCGCCGCTGACCGCGTTCACGGTGTCGTCGAAGGCGGTTGAACCGTCCCCGCGCCGCCGGATGGTCCAACCGAACGCTCGCCGGTAGAACTCCGCGGACTGCTGCACGTCAACAGCTGGGAGCTCGATGTAGCAGATCTTGCCGGTGCGGTACGTCGGAGGTGTTGCGGTGGTCACAGGCACTCTCCTTCGGGAGGGGTGGCGTCTGGTGATGGGCTGCAAGCAGACGGACGTGGGCTCCGTTGACGATCTTATGCGGTGGCAGCGACAGTCTGGTCGGCAATTTCCTTTCGGACGCCACGACCCGGTCGCGCTGCGCGAGCCAGCCGATGATGCCGCGGGCAGCTACTGGCCCCCTGCCCCGTCGATCCGCTGGCGCAGCAGGTCGGCGTGGCCGTTGTGCCGGGCGTACAGCTGGATATGCTTTGGCCTATGGAGCCGAGCAACTGGACCGTCCAAGACCATCTGCGCGACAAGCCACCGGCTGTCATCGCGCTCTACCAGCGCTTCGTCGAGCTGGTCGAGGCGTGTGGCCCGTTCGAGTATTCGGTCTCCAAGACAGCGATCACGTTCAAAGGCAGCCGGCGTGGGTTCGCCGGCGCCAAGCCCACCAGCCGCAGCCTCGACGGGTACCTGGACCTGCAACGACGCGTCGAGGACCCGCGGATCCGCACTGCGTCGCCCTACACCAAGCGCCTGTTCGTGCACCAGTACCGTGTCACGGCAGCCGACCAGCTCGACGACGAGTTCGCCGGCTGGGTCCGCGAGGCCTACGAGGTCGGCCAGGGCGGCCATCTCGAGGGACCGGCCCGCCTCTAACTAAGAGCCTGCTGAGCCGGCGCAGGTTGACCGCGGCGACCCGCAGCGACCACCACAGGTCGTTGCGCCCGATGCCACGGTAGGGCACCCGCCGGCAGCCGTCGGCGACCAGCCAGGCGATCGATCGCTCCACCATCGGCCGCCAGCGCCGGTAGCTTTCCTGGAAGCTGCATGTGGTCGCGCGGCGGCGGGCGGCGCGCAGCTCGTCCTCGTGGGGTGGACGCGGATGGTGCGGCCAGCCTTGGCGGTGGTGCAGCGCCCGCGCAGCGGGCAGCGCTGGCACCAGCGGGCGAAGCTGGCGGTTCCCGAGGCGCTGATCGGGGTCTGGTAACCCGCCGGGCACCTGACTGTGCCAGCCGTGCGGTCGATGCCGAAGTCGTGGATGTGAACCCGCCCGGCACCGCGCTCGACAGCGGCAGCGGCTTGATCGTCTGGACGTGGCCGGCGGCCCGAAGGGCCGCGCGGGTCTGCCCGCCGCCGTAGGCCGAATCGGCCAAGACCTCAAGGCCCGGGTCCTCCTCGGCCAGCAGCCCGACCCCGGTGGGCCCGTCCGCGACGTTGGCGGCGGTCAGCGCACACTCGGTCACCAGCCCGGTCTCGGGTTCGGCGGCGATGTGGGCCTTGTAGCCGTCGCGCTTGTGGGCGCTGGTCTTGCGGGTATGGCGCGCCTGCGGGTCGACGGGCAAGGTCCGCGAACAGCTCGGGTGGGAACAGCGCGTAGCGGTGGTCGGCAAGGTAGGCGTCCACCGACCCGTCAGGGACCAGATGGCGGCACCAGGTCGTCGCGTCCAACTGCTCATCGGATGGGTGGACTTGGGGCTCATACCGGGGAGTTTGCCCCTGGCAACCCTCAGCGCGAACCACAGGATCGACACGACCGACAGGATCGGCCGAACCACGCCCGATAAGCAGGCTCCTGGAGCACCATTACATCTACGGAACGCGGCCAGGATTTGACCATTCCTCGCGGCCGCGTGCAACCTTGTACTTCCTGGCCCCGATGGGCGACGCAACCCGTGGAGATGCCGCGCCGGTCGACGCCCGCTGGCTACCGCACCAGGCACGTCATATGGTCACACTGACCGATCCGGTTCCGCTGTGCTGCACACCGGGCACGGCCGTAATCAACGGAGGATCGTTGAGAAGACGCGCACTCACCTTCGTAATGTTTGGTCTCGCAACGCTGACCGTGGCTGGTTTAGTGTCGGCTGGCACCGCGATGGCCCGTACAGATTTGCCGGCCGGCGGGAAGCAGGCGTCTGCCTCATTGGGGACCACGGACCTGTCCGAAGCGTACGCTGGCGATGCCGCGGCAAGCGACGACCGGTTCCAGACAACGCGGACTGACTGGTGGGTAAGCTCCAAAGTTGACGCCGCGACATTGGCCCAACGAGTCGCCGACAACAACGCCCGGCTGACCAGTTTGACATGATGGGTGAAGGTCCTGGTCGGGCATGTCCTCATTCATGTCCTCATTATGGTGGTGGTCGCCCGTGCTGACAGGCGTCATCCTCCAGCGCCCTGATCACGCGCACGACACCGGCAGCGGTCATCATGGCGGCAACGGTATCGCTTGGCGTGTCAATGGCGAACCCCTTATTGGCAGTTCGCGACGATGCTCGGCCACGTCGGGGTCGAGGCTTCGGGTCGCGGAGTGTCAGGCCGCGGCCGCGAGGACGTCGGCCGGTTCGGCTCGGCGCGGTCGGATCATCGGTCTGCTCGCGCCTTGGCCAGCACCGCTTTCAGGAACGGGCCCTTGGCGTTGCGGTATCCAGCGATGTCGTCGTCGAACACCAGGGCCAGCGCCCTCTTCAGGTTCCCGTACGCGCTGGCGATCTGTGCGTGACCGCGGAGGTAGTCGCGGATCAGGATGAACTCCTCCCAACGCGGGCTGGAAGCTTCCATCAGGTGGACGTGATGGGTCCAAGGACCCGGGACCCCTTTCCGGAACAGCATCTCGCCTGGCAGCCATGACTCGTATTCGGCCATGTGCGTGTATCGCAACGCCTGGAGCGGCTCGGTGCAGCAGGACCGCGCTGCGGGCAGGCTGCGGACTCCGACCAGCAGATCGATGATCGGTTGGCGGCAGGGCCGGGTACCGCCGTGCTGCCGACGTGCTCGACCGTGACGACGATCGACCCGAGCGCGTCCTGCACAAGCCTTCGCTCTTGCTCGAGCATGGCAGCCCATACCGGGTCGTAGTCGCAGACCACGATCGGTCCGGCGCCATACCGTTCCATGCCAGCCATCACGCGATATCGTAGCGAGGCGGCATGTGTCGCCTGGCGTGGCGGTTCCGCCGCCTTGGCGTGACCCGCCAATCCGCTCAGCGGTCACGAGGCGGGGTGGGCGTCCGCGCCGACGGTGTCCGCAACGACCGTGTAGTGGGTGACGGTGGCGTCGTAGGTGGCCAGTGCCGCCTGGGCCTCGGGTTCGACGACGGCGTTGTCCAGGTTGGCTCCGGCGAACCGTTTGATCGCCTCCAGTGAGTACCACAGGGTGAGCACCTGCAGCTCGATGTGGCCGTCGTGGCCGCGCCGGAGGAGGTAGGCGCCCTGATAGCCGTCGATGCTCTGGAGTTCGGGCAGGACCGAGTGGGTGAAGTGCTCGCGGTATGCGTCTGCGCCCTTGGCGGTGGCTGTGGCGTGCCAGGCTCTGACGATCACATGTCCTCCCTGGTGGTTGGTGGGCCACCATCGTGCCTCGATGCACCGACGAAGCGTTATCTGCAACCGAGGGGTTGCGTTGAGGAACGACATGTGCAACCGTGGGGTAGCACGTCGTCGACAGGGAAGGGGAGACAGATGGTCCCCGATCGCATCGAGCGTGAGATCGTCGTCGCGGCACCGGCCGAACGACTCTGGGAGGTGCTGACCCGGCCAGAGCACATCGGCAGGTGGTTCGAGGGCATGGACGTGGAGGTGGACCTGCGTCCCGGCGGGACGATGGTGCTGACCAACCAGGAGTTCGGAAAGTTCCACGCCATTGTCGACAAGGTCGAGCCACCGCGCCGCTTCGCCTACCGCTGGGCCCGCCACCCGGACACACCCGTGACCGACGGCACGGCCACCAGGGTGGAGTTCACGCTCACCCCCGAAGGTAACGGCACGCGACTGCGCGTTGCCGAGAGCGGCTTCACCGGCACGGACGCGGTGAAGGTCGACCAGCAGCGGCACGCCGAGGCCAACAGCCAGGGCTGGCTGCAGGTGCTCGACAGCCTGCAGCGGTACGCGGAGCAGCGCACCGCGTGACCGAGCAGGCGCCGGAGCGACGGGGCGGGACGGCGGGCGAGGACTCCGAGGCCGACGAGGTGCTCGTCGCGCTCGCCGACCCGACCCGCCGGCGGCTCCTGGACGTACTCGCCGCCCGCGGCGAGGCGTCCGCCACCACGCTTGCGGCCAAGCTGCCGGTCAGCCGCCAGGCGGTCGTCAAGCACCTCGTCGTGCTCGACCGGGCCGGCCTCGTCCGCGGTTCCCGGCGGGGTCGCGAGGTGCGCTACACCGTACGCCCCGAACGCCTGGACGCGACCGCCCGCTGGCTCACCGGCCTCGCCGCCGAATGGGACGCCCGACTGGCGGCCATCAAACGCCTCGCCGAGACCGACGAGCCTCCGTCCTGATGCCGCCAACAACTCGACGGCCACTACTGGCGGCTTCCGTTACGAAGGTTGCGTCGAGGCGGGAACGAGACGAATCACCGGAAGAGTGCGATCTGTCTTCACTTGGTATTTCGCGTAGCGAGGTTGCGCCCGGATGATCCGCTTCCAGCACTCCTCTCGGCGAGCCCCCTCGAGTTGCTCTGCCATCACCTGCAACTTGTTCAACTTGCGCTGCGGAAGTTCGATCCAGAGCTGACCGGGATGCGCCGCGATGTTGTGGTACCAGGCTGGGTTGTGCGCCGATCCGCCGCCTGATGCCACGATCAGCCAGGCGTCGTCACCATCGGGGAACCAGGAGACCGGGGTCTCGCGCCGCTGACCCGTCTTCCTGCCGATCGTGGTGAGGAACAGGACGTCCATCCCCATGAACTTGCCGCCCTTGCGGCGATGCTGCCTGCTCATCCACTGCCCCACCCACCTGGAGATCGGGCCCGATGACGTCCGGGCTCCCCGTGTGCCAGCTGGCGTATCGAAGCTCATGCACCGCCTCCTGCGATCCTGACCTGGCGAAGCCTGCACCTCGCCGACGCCGTCGTGTGCGACGAGCTCAACGCGCGATTGGCCGAAGGTGCCGGTTGCTCACTGATCGAGCACGACCTTCTGGCCTGGCTCGGCGCAGCCCCTGGGAAGCGGCTGCGGATGCTCGACCTCGCTACCCGCCTGCGGGTCACCGCCGGTGGGCTCACCCGCATCATCGACCGCCTCGTCGATCGGGGCTGGATCGAGCGGGACCGCCCGGCGGAGAACCGCCGCGAGGTCTACGCCACGCTCACCAGGGCAGGGGCAGCGGCGCTCCGCACCGCCCGGGTCATCTACTCCCGGGTCATCGAGGAGGCCTTCGCCCGCCATTTCGATGAGCAGGACCTCGTGACCCTGGACAGCCTCGCCCAGAAGCTGCTCGATCGGCTTGGGCCGGAGGCATCACCGTTGCGCCACCACGCGGCGGAAGAGCAGCACGATGACGGCGCCGATCACCGAGCCGATGAAGCCGGCGGGTCGCAGCTCGAGGTGGTGCCAGGCGATCAGCGCCCAGAGGAAGCCACCCACGAACGAGCCGATCACCCCGAGCACGGTGGTGCCGAGGCAGCCCATCGGATCGCGGCCCGGGACCAGGAAGCGCGCGACCGCGCCGGCCAGGAACCCGATGACCAGGAACCCGATCAAGACGAACATGCCACGCACCCCTCCCCTGCGACGTCAGCAGAGCAACGATACCGTGACCGGGCGACGGTGAAGAGGGGTCAGGACGCGGGATGAGCCGGCCTACCGGCGGTGGCGGGCCAGCGCCCTGACCCCGAGGGCGGCGGCCGCCAGTCCCGCCAGGGAGGCCGTGGCGGGTTTGTGGGTGGCAGCCCAGAGCTGTGGGCTGCGGTCGTGCGCGCGCTGGTCGAAGATCCCGTGCGCGCCGTGGTCAGGGCTTGCGTCGATCGGCTCCTCGAGGTTGTCGCGCCACAGCTCGAGATCGACCGGCTCCCCGGTCTGCTGGCCCTTCACGCCGGTCCCTGCGAGGTAGCGGTCGAGCAGGCCCGGGGCCAGCCGGTTGGCCAGGCGGGTGAGGACTGTCGGCGGCCCACGTTCAGCTCCCTCACGCCGTGCTCAGCAGCCCACACGATCACCCGCGCCGCGACCTCGGGCTGGAAGATCGGTGGGACCGGCTGAGGGTGGCGGGGCAGGCGCGTGCGCACCCAGCTGAACTGCGGGGTGTTGACGGCCGGGAGCTGCACCATCCCGACACGGACACCGCTGCCGGCGTGCAGCAGCTCCGCCCGCAGCGACTCCATGCTGCCCTGGTCGCGCGGGAGCATTCTTCTCAGCGCCGCCAAGGTCCCGTGCACGACAACAGGGCGCCGCCGCTGAACAGCGCCTCTGGCCGCCCGCCGTCGAGCAGCAGGTAGGCGAGGTGCTCGGGCGCGTGACCTGGAGTGGCGATGGTGCGCAGCACAAGGCCGCCGAGGTCGACCTCCTCGCCGTCGGTGAGCCCGCGGTGCGGGAAGGCCAGACCGGCCGAGCGGGAGGCGAGCACCTCGGCGCCGCGGGCGGCCAGCTCGCGGCTGCCTGAGACGAAGTCGGCGTGCAGGTGGGTCTCGGCGGTGAAGGCGAGGCGCACTCCCCGCGCCCCGGTGGCCGCGAGGTAGGGCGCGGGTCGCGGGCCGGGTCCACCGCCAGCGCCCGCCCATCGCCCAGGTCCACCAGGTAGGAGCTGTTGCCGAGGCCCTCGTCGACGAGAGCACGGATCTCGATCATCGCGACCCTCCCCCGGGCCGGACCCACGGAGCGGACGTCGAGCCTATTCAGCCGGCTGCTCCATCCACCACTCGGTGTACTCGGTGCAGCGGCCGTCGCGGTCGAGACGGATCACCCACAGGTTGCTGTAGGTCTGGGGCGGGTCGAGGTAGACCGTCTCGCCCTGGACGACGGCGACGTCGTCGGTGACCACCAGCGGCTCCCAGGTGAAGCGGGTCTGGCCGGGCTCGTCCTTGCGGTCGAGCCAGCCCGTGACGATCTCCTCACGACCGCGCCACGGCTCGCGGTGGGGCGCGGTGTAGTAGGCTGCGTCATCGCTGAACAGCCTGCCGACGTCGTCGGGATGGTTGGAGTTCCAGGCTGCCACGTACCCGTCGATCCATGCCGTGACCTGCTCGAGGCTGGGCATTGCCGCTCCTTCTGTCGGTTTTGTGTCGATCGTCAGCCGAGTGCCTCGCCGTTGGTCAGGGTACCCATTGGGTAGGGACGGCTGGACTGGACCGGGAACTCTGTCATTGTTCGGCGGTTGCATGAAGACCTGGTAGGCTCTCTTGCTTGATCGATGCGCTCGGTTTAGATGACCTACGTTCATGAGGGGAGAGAGGTGCGTTGCTGGATGGGGCAGGTCCGGACCGCACTGATCGCGGCCAGCTCGCACAGCGGGAGCGGGACCTGGTGCTGGTCGCGGACGATGACCGCGACATCGTCCGCTTCCTCGAGGTGAACCTGGTCATCGAGGGCATCGAGGTGGTCACCGCCCACGATGGCAGGGACGCGCTGGCCAAGGCCCTGGAGCTGCGGCCGAACCTGATCCTGCTCGACGTGATGATGCCCGGCATGGACGGTTACGAGGTCTGCGCCAAGCTGCGGGCCGATCCGCGCGGTGCGAACATCCCGGTGATCATGCTGACCGCCAAGTCGCTCCAGAACGACCGGGCGGTCGGCCTCAACGCTGGCGCGGACGACTACGTGACCAAGCCGTTCGAGCCGCTCGAGCTGGTCGCCAGGGTCGCTGACACCCTGCGCCGCAACGCCGGCCGCGACGGCTGAGCCAGCCGGTCCCGGCGGTGATCGTCCTGGGTGGGCTGGCGCTGGCCGCGCTCGGCGTGTGGCTGTACCTGGTGGCCGCGCACGGCGGGTTCTGGCGCACCGACCAGCGGCTACCGGATGCAGGCTGGGACTGGCGGCCGCCCGCGGAACGCTGGCCGCGGGTGGTGGCGGTGGTGCCGGCACGGGACGAGGCGGCCATCCTGCCGCTGACGTTGCCGACCGTGCTCGGCCAGGACTATCCCGGCGACTTTCGCGTGGTGCTGGTCGACGACCGCAGCGCCGACGGCACCGCGGAGGTCGCCCGCGGGCTGGGCAGCGGGGCGCCGCGCGACCTCGCGGTGGTGCGCGGCGACGAGCCGCCGGACGGATGGGCGGGCAAGGTCTGGGCCATGGCGCAGGGCGCCGGCGCCGCGGCCGGCCCGGGTGGCACGCCCGGCCCGGGTGGCACGCCCGACCACCTGTGGTTCACCGACGCCGACGTGGCCCATGCGCCCGGCACGCTGGCTGCGCTGGTGGGCGCCGCCGAGGCCGACCGCCGCGACCTCGTCTCGCAGATGGCGCTGCTGCGCGCCGAGACCGGCTGGGAGCGCGCGGTGGTCCCGGCGTTCGTCTACCTGTTCGCCATGCTCTACCCGTTCCGGCGGGTCAACCGGCCGAGCGGCCGCACCGCCGCGGCTGCCGGCGGCTGCATGCTGGTACGACGCGAGGCCCTGGAGGTCGCCGGCGGCCTGGCGCGCATCCGGGGGGCGCGCATCGACGACGTGGCGCTCGCGCGGCTGCTGAAGCGCCGGCCTGGCGGCGGCCGTGTCTGGCTCGGCCTGGCCACCGGGGTGACCAGCCGGCGCCCGTACCCGCGCCTCGCCGACCTCTGGTCGACGATCGCGCGCAGCGCCTACACGCAGCTCCGCTACTCGCCCGCCCTGCTGGCCGGCACGGTCGCCGGGCTGCTGCTGCTCTACGCCGTGCCGCCGGTCGCGACGGTCGCGGGGCTGGGCGGGCTCGCCCTCGGCGGCGGCGCCGCCGAAGGCTGGGTGGCAAGCGCCGGTGTCACGGCCTGGGCGCTCATGTCCGCGAGCTACCTGCCGATGCTCCACTTGTACCGCCTCTCGCCACTGCGCAGCCCGACGCTTGCGCTGATCGCGCTCGTCTATGCCGCGATCACCGTGGACTCCGCCCGCCGCCACCACACCGGCCACGGAGCCACCTGGAAGGGCCGCGCGGCACCGCGGACGAGCGCCACCAGCGAATGACCGGGGCGGGTGGTGGGTGCGGCGAGCTTGATTGCTTTCACGGTTCGTCCGAGGATAGCGACCGCCATGGCAGCAGAGTTCCCGCGGTTCTCGCAGAGCGAGTACGAGCGGCGTTTTCGCCTGGTCCGACAGCTCATGGAGCGCGAGGGGGTCGAGGCGCTGCTGCTGCACGGCAGCCCCGTGGCCGTGGGGCCCGTGCACTACCTGTCGAACTACCTGCCCATACGGCCCACCTGGCTGGTGTTCGCCCTCGACCAGCCCTCCACGCTGCTGCTGCACTTCCACAACCACACCCCAAACGCCCGCGCCGCCGGCATCGTCGAGGACGTGCGCTGCTTCTGGCCGTCGGCGGCGGGCGCGGTCGCCGGCGAGCTCAGCCGGCGAGGCCTGGAGCGGGCGGCCGTCGGCGTGGTCGGCCTGGCGAGCACCATCCCGTACCAGCAGTTCGACGAGCTGCGCCGGCTCCTGCCCGAGGTCGCCTTCGCCGACCTCACCCGCGCCTACAACCACATCCGCTGGCTCCGCGGCGCCGAGGAGCTCGACTGGCTGCGGCGCAGCGCCGAGCTGACCGACCGCACCTGCGAGCTGCTGGAGGAGCGCATCCGGCCCGGCCTCAGCGAGCACGATCTCGTCGCCATCATCCACGAGGCGTTCCTCCCCCGCGGCGGTCATGCCGGCCTGCATTTCGTCGCCGCCACCTCCATGGCCGAGCCCGACCGCTTCGTGCCCTGGCAGTTCCCCTCAGAGCGCAGGCTGTCGCCGGGTGACGTGGTGATCACCGAGATCACCGTCACCTACTGGGGCTATGGCGCGCAGATCCAGCGGCCGTTCGCGGTCGCGGCTGAGCCCACCGCGCGCTACCGCGAGCTCTACCACCTGGCCCTCGAGTGCTTCGAGCGGGTCAGCCAGGCGCTGAGGGCCGGAGCGACCAGCGGCGAGGTGGTCCGCGCCGCCAGCGTGATCGAAGAGCGCGGCTTCACCGTCTACGACAGCGTGGTCCACGGCGAGGGCGGCAGGAGCCCGGAGCTCGGCATCGCCACCTCGGCGCACACCCTGGAGCCCTGGACCTTCCAGGAGAACCAGGTGATGGTCGTGCAGCCCAACCCGGTCACCCCCGACCACCGAGCGGGCCTGCAGCTGGGTTGCGCCGTCCGGGTCGGCCAGGACGCGGCCGAGCCGTTGCACCGCTACCCGTTCAAGTTCCCGGTGTGCGGCTGATTCTCGCCGAGGTGCCATCGAGCCGGGCGCCGGCAGCTCCACGTAACGCTTCACCTCGTCCACGGTGAAGAAGTGCCGCGCATCGGCGCGCGCCGCGGCGCTGGCAGGCCGGCGGCGAGCACGGCCAGGCCGGCCCCGAGCAGGCAGGGCGCGAGGGCCCGCGTGGCCGACAGGAACCGGCCGAGCAGGATGCCGTTGAGCAGCAGGCCGTACGACGCCATCAGCAGCCCGGCCCAGTCGGCCAGGCTTCGCAGCCGGAGGCTCAGCACGACCGCCACGACCAGCACGATGAACATGCCGACGATCGCCGCCGGCCCGAACGGTCCCACCGGAGCGTCGGCGACGTAGTCGCCACGCGCGACCCCGGTCAGGACGTGCGCCCATCCGGTCAGCGGCGCCGAGAACGAGTGGACGGCGGTGGTGTCGCTGGGGGTGGCTGGCACCATCCGCGCCACGTACCACCACCACAGGGCGAGGAGGACCACACCGGGCGAGGCGACCGTCAGCGCCGCCCCGACCCGCTCGCGGAACGGGCGCCAGGATCGCAGCAGCAGCCAGACGGCCGCGGCGGCCGCGAAGCCGAGGAAGGTCTCCTTGGTCAGGCCGGCCCCGGCGAAGGCCAGGCCGGCGGCTGCCAGCCGCCTGTCGAGCACCAGGCTCAGCCCGAGCGCGGCCAGGGCCAGCCCCAGCGGCTCGGCGGTGCCGAACATCACCCCGACGGCAACTCCGGGGATGAACGCGAAGCCAAGTCCCCACCAGCGCGAGCGGCCGTAGTGGACGAGCATGCGGCCGACCGCCGCGCAGCCGAGCGCGACCGCGAGCAGCTCGACCGCCAGGAGGGCGACCGGGATGGCCGCGGGCTGGCCGGCGCCGAGGACCCAGCCGGCCATCGGGAACAGTGGCCGGCGGGCCCGGTAGCGTGGCATGTCGAACCCGGCCGCGAGACGCTCGCGCAGCAGCGGGTCGTGCGCGAGCCCGAGGAACCACTGCCCGTCGTAGCCGGGCCCGCTGGTGACCGTCGCCCGGATGCCCCGGGCGGCCAGCTCCTCGTCCAGGTGCCAGCTGGTGCCCACGGCGAACGGGGCGGTGGGGTCGCTGCCCTGATGGTTTCCGGCCAACCGGACGAGCTGCAGCGTGAGCAGGATCGCGGCGACGACCAGCCCGGCGAGCGCCACGCGGAGGAGCCTGCCCCATGGCGGCTGCACGCCAGGCTGGTCCAGCGGCGCGGCGCTCGCGCTGACCATGACCGCAGTCCATTGCATAACCGCGACAGCATCACAGGCCAGAGGCTTCGGTGCAAAACGTGCACCTGCCAGAGCCGCCGTGCTCCCGATCAGGAGGGACGCGCCGTTCCTGGACCCCGATCCGCCTCACGCGCCGCGGCCCTGACGATCCTGAGCCAGCAGGTCGGCGCCGAAGTCACCCACAGGATCCCGCAGGACCGAGTGGACGTGGTTGGCGCCGTTCTGGGTGTTGTCGTACTCGATGAGCAGCCGCGGGCCCCGCACCCGGTAGTAGTGCGGCTGGCCGGGCTCGGCGCCGCCGGCCCAGGCGAAGTGGAGATCCGCCGGCGCCGGCACCGGCGCCGAGACCCGCTCGGTCTGGACCGCGGCGAGCTCGTCCGGCAGGCGGTCGAGGTACTGGCGCACCACGGTCAGCAGCAGGTCCTGCTGCGCCGCGGTCATCTGCGCCGCGGCCAGGCCCTTGGGCTCGAGCGCGCCCGGCTCGACCACCGCACGGTTGGACTGCACGATGTCGGCTGGCGCCGTGGGCGACAGCAGCGCGCCGGCCCGCTGCTCGGCGGCAAGGGAGTGGAGGAGCTGGCGGCCCAGGTCCTCCTCCCCCGCCAGAGGTCGCAGGACCCCTGGGCCGACCAGTGGCGAGACGGCGGGGTTGGCGCCCAGGAACAGCGGGCCGACCGCGATGTGACGCCCCGCGACGATCGTGTAGTTGAGGGCGACGTGATGGCCGCCGGCCCGCCAGCCCCACGAGCCGCTCGCCGGGTCGCCGAAGATGCTGAGGTAGTAGAGCTGCGGGTCGCGGTAGCGGCTCGGCGCCTGCCGCCCCGGATAGGAGCCCCGCCAGCCTTCGACCGCGTCCAGGACGTTCTCGAGCCCCATCACGGCCGACACCGCGACATAGCCGGGCCGGCTGAGGCCGCTGGCGACGAGCCGGTGCGCGAGGCGCTGCTGGACCGGGCCCATCTCGGCCATGGGAAGCCCGCCCTGCTCGGTCGGGGTGTAGTACCAGCGGGCGCGCTCGTCGGGCGCCGGGAAGCCGTAGGTCGCCTTGGCCCGCTGGGCCGGCTGAAGCGACGACAGCCAGGCGGTCGCCGCCTCCGCCATGCGCTCGACGACCGGAGCCAGCCGCGCGGGCTCGGGCGTTGGCGCCGCCGGTGTGCTCGATGTCATGGCGGATGACAGCTTGGCGTCGTCCAGGGACTTGCGCAATACCGCCTGCCTGTAACGGCCCTGCGCCGGAGCCCACACCGTGCCGGCGCAAAGGCGTCGCACAGCAGGTGAGAACCGCCATTGCCGGGGAAGAAAGGATGTGTATCGATCGGCTGGGTAGAAAGGACAGTAGAAAGGACAGACGGATGAAGCTCAGGAGCTCACTCGTCCTGGTCGTGCTCGGCGCGATCCTCAGATTCGCGGTCACTGCCGACATCAGCGGAATCAACCTCCAGATACTCGGGCTGATCCTGATGCTCGTGGGCCTGTTCAGCCTTCTCCTCTCGCTGTACCGGGCGATGGTCGCGGTGAGCCACAGGCGACGGGAGCGACTCGGAGCAGCCCTGGTCGAGCTCGGCGAGCCGGACTCGTACAAGGCGGATCAGCCCGACCCCCTGCTGATCACCGAGATCGAGAGCGCCCACCAGCTCGCCCAGGAAGCACGCTCGTTCCTGGAGGCCGAGGGCTACACCGACCAGCGCATCGACGAGCTGGCGATGGCGTTCGCCGCCAAGGAGGTCGGCCGCAGCACGGAGGAGTTCATCGACTGGGCCCTGGCGCAGGGTCGCCTCGGCCACGACCCGATCGTCGACGTCTGAGTCGTCGACGATCGGGTCGTGGTCTGTTCCCGCTTCCGGAGGCGGCTAAGCTGAGTCAATGCCAAGCACCCCGGAGCGCCCGTGGCCCGAGCCGCCGCCCAAGAGCATCGGGCCCTACGCCCGGGTCAAGGAGGGCCTGAGCAGGCCATGGCCCCGCCGGCTGCTCAAGGCCGCCGGCCTGCTCGTGCTCGCGGTGACCGCGCTGGTCGCGGTGCTGGCGGTGGTTCTGTTCGTCACGCGGACCTACAGCCTCGACACCGCCACCTATCCGGGAGCGGTCCGGCGCCTGGCGGTCGACGCCGACACTGGCGAGGTGTCCGCCGTGGGCAGCGACCGCCACGACACCCTCGCGCTGTGGCAGCGCCGCTACTCGCTGATCAGGCCGCGCGTGGACCGCGGGGTGCGCGACGGCACGCTCCAGCTCCGCTCCCGCTGTCCGACCGCCAGCTTCCACTGCGCCGTCATCATCGGCGCGCAGGTGCCCAGGGCGACCGCCACGTCGGTCCGCACGCGCTCGGCGCCGGTGACCGTGCAGGACCTGAGCGGCCCGGTCGACGTCACCACCCGGTCCGGGCAGGTGACGATCGAGCGGGTCGCCGCGCCGGTCCACATCGACACCGAGTCCGGAGGGATCACCCTGACGGACCTGCGAGGCGGTCTCGCGGCGAGGACCGTCTCCGCCCCGATCGAGCTGCGGGGCGTCCACGGCCGCGCCGACCTCACCAGCCAGTCCGGCGCGATCACCGCCAATGCGCAGGTCCTGGAGGCGTTCGTGGCGCGGACCCGCAGCGGCTGGGTGACCGCGACGTTCGACGCGCCGCCCGAGCGCGTCGACGTGCGTTCGGCTTCCGGCGAGGTCATCCTGCAGGTACCCGCCGGCCACTACCGGCTCGACCTCCATGCGCCCGCCGGCCGGGTCCACCTCGAGGGCATGGTCGATGACCCGGCCGCGGCGCGCACCATCAGGATCAGCACGGGCGGGGGCATCGACATCCGCAGCGCTTGATATGACGAAACGGCCCGCCCACCCGACGGGTGGGCGGGCGGGCGGGTCGCGGCGTGGCTACTGGCGGTCCAGCGGCCGCACGTTGGCAGCCTGAGCGCCCTTCGGCCCCGGCGTGATGTCGAACTCGACGGCCTGGCCTTCGTTGAGCGAGCGGTAGCCAGTGGCCTGGATCGCGCTGAAATGCACGAAGACGTCCTCGCCGGACTCGGCGGCGATGAAGCCGTAACCCTTGTCGGCGTTGAACCACTTGACGGTTCCAACACTCATGAACTTGTCCCTCCCTCCATCGTCTCGGAGGTCTCAGTCAACGCCGGCATCACCTGGTGCCGGCGGCAAGGGACAAGCTCGACCCGCGGGCTGCAAAGCGAAACGTGAACCTGTGCGCGGTCAGGCTACCACGACAACCGGCAACCGCCACGCTGCTGCCCGAGGGCTTCACCCCGACGTTTGCGGGCATGCCTGGAGCCCCGCCGGAGTAGACTTGGCAACCTGGTGGGCTGTCTGAAGTGGGGGCACACCGTCGCAGCCGGGAAGGTGAGCGCCCACCGTGCGAGTCGGCCTCGCCGGGTGCAACCGGGCGCTGTTTGTCGTCATGCCGGTGGCAACGCCCGAACGGCGTCCGGACAGCGAGAGCGGTGGCCATGGCGAGGAGACACAGCAACCGAGGCTGGACCGAAGGCAAGCGGATGATCCGCTCGTTCGGTGACAACCGGATCTGCACGGCCGCCGGCTGTGAGACCAGGCTGTCGCGCTACAACCCGGACGACTGTTGCTCGGTCCACCGTGACCAGGTGCCGCCGAGGCCGATGGACCGCCGCGGGCGGCCGTGACCGGCTCGCCAGGATCGAGCATGGTGCGCGAAAGGGTCATGCGGATCCGGCGGTGACGGGTGGCCTCACCGGCGACCGCGGGCGGAGCGAGGCCGCCGCCGGCGTGCCGCCCGGTCGCGCGGCCGCGCGGACGTGCCGTGGGAGTCCGGGGACGGCGCCGTCGCCACGCCCGCGCGACTGCGCAGCTTGGCGACCTCCGCGGCCTGCTCGGGCAGGACGAGCGTGACGACGCTGCCAGCGGCACCACCACGCGCGGTGCGCCCGGACCGATGCAGGTAGGTCTTGTGCTCGGCAGGCGGATCGTAGTGCATCACCAGGTCGATGGCCTCAACATGGAGGCCGCGGGCGGCGATGTCGGTGGCGACCAGGACCGGCACGGTCCCGGCGGCGAACGCCGCCAGAGCGCGCTGCCTGGCGTGCTGCGGCAGGTCGCCGTGCAGCGCGCCGGCGCGGACGCCGGCACGTTCGAGCTGGCCCGCGAGACGCGCGGCGCCACGCTTGGTGCGCACGAACACCAGCACCCGGCCGGAGCGGGCGGCGAGCTCCGCGGCGACCGCGACCTTGTCGACCGCCGCGACGGTCACGAAGCGGTGGTCCATCCGCGCCACCGCCGCGGCGGTGGCGGGCGCGACCTCGTGGCGGACCGGATGGTGCAGAAAGCGGCGCACCACCACGTCGACACCGTTGTCGAGGGTGGCCGAGAACAGCAGTCGCTGCCCGCCGACCGGGACGCGATCCAGCAGCCAGGTCACGGCGGGAAGGAAGCCCATGTCGGCCATGTGGTCGGCCTCGTCGAGCACGGTGATCCCGACCTCGTCCAGTGCGCAGGCACCCTGGCGCAGCAGGTCGGTGAGCCGCCCGGGAGTTGCCACCACCACGTCGATGCCACGCCCCAGCGCGCGGACCTGGGGGCGCATCGGGGCGCCGCCGTAGACGGCGAGCAGCCGAAGGCCGAGGGCCGCCGCCAGCGGGGCCAGCTCGTCGTGGACCTGGCGGGTCAGCTCGCGGGTGGGCAGCAGCACCAGGGCCCGAGGTCGGCCCCGACGCGCGGGCCGTCCGGGACTGGCCGCCGCGGTGCGGATCAGCAAGGGCAGCCCGAACGCCAGGGTCTTGCCCGAGCCGGTCTCCGCCCGGCCGAGGACGTCACGGCCGGCAAGCGCGTCCGGCAGCGTATGGGCCTGGATCGGACGGGGGGTGGTGATGCCCCGCCGGGCGAGCACGGCGGCCACCGCGGGTGGCACGCCGAGCTCCTGGAAGGAACTGTCGGGAAGGGGGATCGATGGGCAGGAAGCAGTGAGGGCAGCGGACAAGTAGGGGACACTCCGTTCATCAGTCGGATGGGCGCCTCAGTGGCGATACAGCGCGCGAACGACCCGCACCGGAACACCGGCGTGCATGCGTACGAACGGAGTACGTGACCTGTGACGACCGCGAGGGCGGTCGCCCTCGCCAAGATAGGCACACCGAGAGTAGCAGATCGGCCGCTGCCGTCGGCGTCAACCGGAGCCCACTCCCGCCTGGCTCTCCACCAGACGCAGGTCGTGCAGGCGCCGCAGCCGCGCCGGCGCCCACCAGTTCCAGCGACCCATCAGCGTCATCGTGGCCGGCACCAGCAGCGTGCGGACCACGGTCGCGTCAAGGACGATCGCGATCGCCATGCCGACGCCGATCTCCTTGATCGTGAGCAGCTCGCCGGCGGCGAAGCCGAGGAACACCACCACGATCAGCAGCGCCGCCGAGGTCACGATCCGCCCGGTGCGCTGCAGGCCGAGCGCGACCGCATGGTCGTTGTCGCCGGTCTCGTCCCACGCCTCCTTGATGCGCGACAGCAGGAACACCTCGTAGTCCATGGACAGCCCGAAGACGAACACGAACACCAGCACCGGCACGGTGATGTCGACCATGCCGGCCGGCTCGAAGCCCAGCACCCCGGCCAGGTGGCCCTCCTGGAACACCCACACCAGCGCGCCGAAGCTCGCGCTGAGCGAGAGCATGTTCATCACGATCGCCTTGAGCGGGACCACCACCGATCCGGTCATCACGAACAGCAGCAGCATCGTGGCCACGCCGATCAGCGCCGCAGGTTGCGCTGCCGCATCGCCTCGATCGCCTCCGCCGGCCAGGGACTCTCCACGGTGGAGACCAGGTCGCCGTAGGGGCGCACCAGCCCGAAGCTGCGCGCGCAGCTTGGCGTCGACTGGTGGGTCCCGCCGGATCCAGGACGTGGTCCACCGAGTCAGGGTCCTTCGTCCCTTCCGGCCTGAGCTGCTTGGGGCCTTACTGGTTACGAATCGGTGAACTTCGAGAAGGCTGTGGGCGAAGCCGACCGAGCCCACCGATAGCCCTAGGGTCCTCGGTATCCATTGGGGGGTGGAGAAGATGACCGGACTGAGCAGACGCCGATTCCTGCAGTACGGCGCGGGCGTTGGTGCCGCGCTGACCATACCGTGGGCGCAGGCCCCGGCGGCATTCGCGGCGATGGGCGGCAAGCTGACCAAGTACCTCGAGCAAGTACCACTGCCCGGCAACGGGATCGTGGTCGCAACCCCGACCGGCCCCAACCAGTACTCGTTCACCCAGACCCAGATCGCCAGGCGGCTGCATCCGCAGCTGCCGCCCACGCCGCTCTGGGCCTACGACGACGGCTCCGGGCTCGCCGGTCAGGCCGGCTCGTTCGGCATGGCGCTCGTGGCCCAGACCGGCAAGGCGGTGCGGGCAAGCTTCACCAACAGCCTCCCGGAAACCTACCCGGCCTGGATCCCGGTCGACACCCGCTTGACGCCGCTCGGCAACCAGGTGCGGCTGATGACCCATCTGCACGGCGGCTTCGTGGCGGCCGACAGCGACGGCAACCCGGCGATCACGCCGAACGGCTTCGGCCCCGGGGAGACGCAGACCGTCCTGTATCCCAATGAGTCACCTCAGATGCCCGCCTCGCTGCTGTGGTTCCACGACCACGGCCTCGGCACCACGCGCCTGAACGTGTTCGCCGGCTTGGCCGCCGCCTACCTCATCCGCGACGAGCTCGACACCGGCGCCGAGCCCAACCCGATCGGGATCCCCGGCGGGGCCTACGATATCCCGCTGGTCTTCCAGGACCGCCAGTTCAATCCCGACGGGACGTTCCTCTACCCGACCAGCGGAATCCCCGGGGTGACCTGGATCGGGGAGTACTTCGGCGACGTCATGCTGGTCAATGGCAAGGTCTGGCCGTTCCTGAACGTCGAGCCGCGGCTGTACCGCTTCCGGATCCTCAATGGCTGCAACGCCCGCATCCTCAACCTCGGCATCGGCGGGGCGCAGATGTGGCAGATCGGCGCGGAGGGCGGCATGTGGGACCAGCCCGTCCCGGTGAGGCAGCTGGTGCTCGCCCCGGCCGAGCGCGCCGACGTGCTGGTCGACTTCCGGCGCTCGCCCGGTAAGACCCTGGTCGTCAAGAACAGCTCGCCACCCAGGCCGGTGGTGACCCCGGCGCCCTCGCTGACCGCCGTGATGCAGCTCCGCGTCGGAGCAACTGTCTCCCAGCCCGGCCCGAGCACGATCCCGGCGAGCCTGCCCGGGCGAGCCGCCAACCTGCCCGCCCCGACCACGACTCGCTACATCACCCTCAACGAGATCGGCGTGGACACGGCCGGCTGGTTCCTGAACCTCAACGGCCTGCACTTCGAGGACGCGGCGACCGAGACGCCAACCGTCGGGACAGTGGAGGACTGGGTCTACGTCAACCTGACCGGGGACACCCACCCCATGCACACCCACCTGTTCACCCATCAGGTCATCGGGCGGACACCGTTCAATGTCGAGGCCTACGAGGAGGCGGCCGGCGAGCCCCCGGACGGGGTGCCCGGCGGGATCGACCCGGCCCCGTTCGCCACTGGGCCAATGCAACCGCCCGCGCCCGAGGAGCGCGGCTTCAAGGACACGACCAAGGCAAACCCCGGCTACTTCACCACTATCAGGGGCAAGTTCGACCTGCCGACAGGCGTGACGGTACCGCAGACCTACGTGCACCACTGCCACATCGTCGAGCACGAGGACAACGACATGATGCGGCCGTTCACCGTCATACCGTGACGATCGCCGGCCCTGGGGCTGCCGCACCAGCGGACCCCAGGGCTGGTTCGGCCGTGCTCCCTTTGTTGGATACGAGGGGTTGCACAACCCTTCGGCGCGGGTGCCACTTGTAACGGGTTCATCACACTCTCATCTCAGTGGCCTGAACCCGCTTGCATTGATCACGGTCGTATCGCTTTGATATAGCCCGCTTGGTGCGAACGCCCCCAATCCGCTCCACCTCGGGTGCTCCGGCACATGGCACCGTCGCAGTAGCCCGATATCCCCCCAAGGAGAACCCGTGCGCAAATTCCTGATTGCGCTGCTGGGTGCGCTGGTCTTGCAGCTCGGCCTGGTCCAGGCCGCAGTAGCCGACGACACCACCACCTCGTCGTCGACGCCTGCACCCTCGTCATCGACCACCACCTCGTCGTCGACGCCTGCACCCTCGTCATCGACCACCACCACCACCACGCCCGGCGGGACCGAGCCACAGACCGGCGTGTTCGACCGCCGGCCCGCGTCGGGGCCGGTCCAGACCGTGATCGCGGTCAAGTCGATCACGCCATGCGTCCCGCCCCAGGGCGCCTCCAGCCCCGAGGTTGAGGTTGTGCTCTTCAACGAGCGGGACCTCCAGCAGGGTGTGTTGACGATCGACGAGCTGTTCCAGGTCAACGCCGACGGCACCTGGTCCGGCAAGGTGACCGTGCCGGCCGACGCCGCACTGGGCCAGAACGTCATCGTCGCGGCCTGCTTCGCCTCGCCGACGGACGTCGAGCCGTTTCTCATCTACCAGCCGCAGGGGTTCACCGTGACCGCCGCGGCAGTGCCCCCGCCCGCCCCGCCGGGCGCGGTCTCTGAAAACCCGACGTTCGTCGGATGATTCGGCAGGACCACTGAGCATGCTCGCAGAGAACCCTCAGGGCCGGAGGCCAGTACGGCGCGCCGCAGTTGTCGCACTGCTCGGTGTGTGCGTGCTGGCCTCCGGCTGCACGTCCTCGCACAAGCGCGGGGCGCCGCTCACCGCGCCTTCGACCACCCTCGCGGCGGTCGATTGGAACAAGCTGCACCAGAAGGGCAAGCCGTCGACGCGGAGCACCGTCGCGCAGGCGACCGTGCGCCGGGTCGGTGTCTACACCACCCTTGGCGCGGCGGCGCCCTCGCGGACCCTGGCCAATCCGCAGCCATCCGGCGCGCCGCTGGTGTTCCTCGTCCAGGAGCAGCGCCAAGGCTGGGTGCGGGTGCTGCTGCCGGTGCGCCCCAACGGATCCAGCGGCTGGATCCGTGCCGCTCAGGTGCACCTGTCGCACCACGACTACCGCATCGTCGTCGCGCTTGGCGCCCACACGATCACGGTCTACCGCGGCACGCGGGTCATCGACCGCGAGCCGGTCGGGGTCGGACGCAAGGACACCCCCACCCCTGGCGGCCTGTACTACATCAAGGAATTGCTGCGACCGCCGGACCCCAACGGCCCCTACGGCGTCTACGCCTACGGACTGTCGGGCTTCTCCAACGTCCTGACCAGTTTCGCCGGTGGCGATGGCGTGGTCGGCATCCATGGCACCAACGACCCGTCGGGGCTCGGCAAGGATGTCAGCCATGGATGCATCCGCATGAGCAACGCGGGCATCAGCAAGCTCGCCCGGACCCTGCCGCTGGGCGTTCCCGTCCAGATCGTCGCCTAGCACCCGGGTCCCGGATCGGGACACCCTTGCCTCCTCGGTCGAGCCGGATGCTCAGGGATGCTCAGGCAGGGATGCTCAGGCTCGGGTGCCTGCCAGACCGGGCTGGACGCGTGGGAGATGCAACTCGAAGCGCTCGCCCGCACCGCTCGGCGCCGCGCCAGCCAGTAGCCGGCTGCCGTGCTGGCAAGCGAGCCGTCTGGCATCATCCAGGTCGAGCTCGCCGCGAGAAGGCCACTCCGGTGCGGAGGGCGGCGGCGCACCAGCCACGGCGTGCTGCGTGGCCGTGCGCGCATCGCTGACCTCGACGGCGAGCACCACCACCGGGTCCCGAGCATTGGCCAGGACACAGACCGGCACGCCAGGCGCGACCGCCTCACAGGCGTAGTCGAGCAGAGGGCCGAGGGTTCTGGCGATGCTGCTGGTCGCGGCCATCACCAGCAGCTCATCGTCGACCTGGACCGTGATGGCCTGCTGGGGATGGCGAAGGCGCGCCTGGTCAGTCAGTTCCCGCACCACGATCGCGGCGTCTGCTGGCCGGCTCGTCGGCGGCCGCACCGTGGTGGGGGCTTCCTCCCCGGCGTGTTCGGCGAGCAGCGCGGTGGCCATGTCGCTGTGGGCCGCCTGATCGATGCCCATCACCTCCTGGTGGCCGTCGAGCACAGCCAGCCAGTGCTCGACGTACTCGGTCAGGACCGCGGACCGGTAGCGAACCTCGGCCATGTGCTTTTCGAAGTGGCCCTCGACCCGATGACCCTTCGGGGCTCCGACGGCTGGTGGCTGCTGGAGCTGCCTGAGCATCTGCGTCGCCGTATCCACGCGCCGGACCAGGACCCGGGCGAGCACCACGAGCTGCTGGCTTTCGTGTTGGAGCTGCTTGCTGAGCTGCTGCCACGCCTGTTGTGAGGCCACAAGCCGGCTGCGCATCGCCACCAACCGGGCGCCGAGTTGCTCACGCTGGCTGGTCAGCCGTGCCAGCGCGGCATCCGCGGACTCCGGCCCGGCACCGGCGGCCGTAAGGGTCCCAGCGCCGGCTGGGGGTGACGACTGCCCGGGGAGGCCGTGGAGCAGCAGGCCGCCATGCCCATTCTGGGCGACGACCAACGCCGTGGTCGCAGCCAGAGGAGACTGGTCTGGCAGGTCGAGGTCGACATCACGCCGGTCGTGCAGTGCCGTCAGCAGCTTCGCCAGCACGACTGGGGCGACACACAGCACGGCGCCCTCCAGACCCGGTGCGGCCCACTGCTGACAGAGCTGCTCGGCGCCGTCGTGGGTGGCCAGCCGGTCGGTGGGCTCGACCATGCGCCGTTTGCGGGCCGCGCTGGGCAGCAGGGTCTGGCGGCATGCCAGCGCGGGGGCGGCCAGCAGGTGGGTGATCGGCAGATCGGTCACCCGGTCGGCGAGGGCTTCGGCCTGCCGCCAGCCGTCCTCGCTCAGGCATGGCCCGCCTGCGGTGTTGGGTCGGGCGACGGTGGTGATGTCGCCGTGTTGAAGCACCACAGCCATGCCGCTCTCCTACGCCGGCCCTATGCTGCCGGCCCGCCCGAGAAGGGGATCAGTAAGGGAGCGAGGTTATGGGCTGCCGCGCTTTTTGACAACTTCCAGCAGATCTGGATCTATACGCCAAAATGTCTGGTTCACGCCTCCGGCACAAGTCGGGAAGCTCTTGTTTGGTGGACTGTGGGATCGGTGTGATCCTGCTCCCGCGCTGTTAGGCTGCCGGAACGCTGGGAAGTCGTCGGGCCGCTTGCGGCGCCGAGCAGAGCGGAAGGACGCACCTATGCTTGGAGAGCACCCCATCCATCCGGTGTTGCTGGCGACGGATCTCGCCGCAACGAGAGACTTCTACCACTCCCAGCTTGGCCTGGAGATCCTGAGCGAGAGTGAGGCCGCCATCGTGTTTCGGTGTGGCGGCGGGACGCAACTGGACGTGACCAAGAGCACCACGGGGACCGCGGACACGCAGACGCAGGTATCGTGGCTTGTGAAGGACGTGCGTGCCGAGGTGGCGGAGCTCCGGTCACGCGGCGTCAAGGTGGAGGAATACGACATGCCCGGCTTGAAGACCCAAGACGGCATCGCCGACATCGGGTTCGCCTGGGCAGCGTGGATCATCGACCCAGGGAAGAACGCGTTGGGCATCCTCCAGATCAAGGAGTGAGGCGGCCACCGGGGCTTCCGCTATCGACAGACGGCGACGCGATCACGCGGGCGTGGTGACTGTCGTCGTCAGGCACGGGCGGGGGAATTCGTCTCGTCGAACAGCAGCAGCCACGCGACGTTGACACCGAGGAACACGAGGACCGTGAGCAGGACCGCCTCGACGCGCAGCGGCCGAGCCGAGATGCCAAGGTCGGCGACGACGCTGGGCGCGAACGCGACGACCGCGATCAGGACGTACAGGACGATGGCTGCCAGGTAGGCCGCCACGCCGAGTCTCGTGGGCGCAGGACCGCGCACGAAGGCGAGGACGATGGCGCCACCGCCGGCGACGATCGCGAAGGAGATCCGCCAAAGGGCCGTGCTGGCCGGATCTACCAGTGAGAGCAGGCTCATCAGCCCGGGCAGTGAGAAATGCAACGCGACTCCGTAGGTCCGCCGTCGATGGAGCGCAAGTTGTCGCCACTCGGCATGCCGGGTCTGGACGACGATTATCCAGAGGCCGAGCAGCGTGAAGCACACCGTCGCGAATGTGACGTAGAAGTCGGTGAGCATGGCCTACCCCTCTCGTCTCGGCCCGCACACTGATGATGTCGCGGCCGCCCCGCGGCACACCGCATCCACCGCCTTGGTGTTGGCGAGCTGCTCACCGAACCCCGCTGGCCAACGGCACAGGGCTGTACCAGGCTGTTCCTGAGTTGTTGGTGACCCTCCGTCACTGTTGGTAACGGACTGTACGGCATCCGAACTCCTGGCGCCCGAATGGGACATGCTGGACGTCCACGCAGACCACTTGACCTTGCCGAGGGTGTCCTGGTCCAGGATTGACCAAGCGGGTAGGCTCCAGCGATCCCGGCCAGAGGGGGCGCGCGTGGCCAGCAACCAAGGGCAGGCGTTCGAGCGGTTCTCCCGCCTGCACCACATCCCCGACCTGATCATCGTGCTGGTTCGGACCTCATCTCACCCACAACGCCTCCGAGAGATGGGAGACGTTGGGCATGATCGTCATATCAGTGCTGTTGCCGTCCATGCACGGTCGGGCTGTCGTGCCCATCCGACATGGTCCCCTTATGTCATCGACCACCCCCTTCGTCTGGATGGTTCAGGTTCTCGGTCTGAAGGGGAGGTCACTCGCGTAACTCGCCGGACGTGCTACGGCAGGACATCAGACTCGGACTCCTCGGGCTCGTCAGGATGGGCTTGGGCCACTCGCTCCAGGGCCAGCCTGACATCGGTGATCCCGAAGTGGTCGCACAGACGCTCGTACAGTTCATCGCTCACCGGACGGCCAGTCCGGGCCTCAACGTGCCGGATGGCATCCGCCATGTAGCCCTCAAGGGGGCGAAAGTGCTTCAGCTCGGCTTCCAGCAGGTCGGCATAGCCACAGACACGAGTGCAGGTTGAGCGCAAGACCTGTAGCAGGCTCGGTTGTTCCGCCGTGATCTGGGCCGCCAGCCAGGCCGTCTCATCCTCAGCGGCTGGTGCAGGTAGCTGGTGGATCGTCATCATCGGTACTCCCTGCTGGGTGGAGGCCCGGCGCCCGAGCCCTGGGGGCTGTCGCTCGGGCGCCGGGCCATCGCACCGTCCGGATAGCGCTCGTGCCTTCCTGTGGCAGGCACGAGCCCGGACGATCACAAGGTCTGCGTAGCGGTACTTCCCTCAGCGTTGGTATTGGTCGGTGGCTGCCAGGCCGGGAGGCTTGGCTCGAGGCGAAGTGCGACGCTTGCCTTCGGCACCTCCCGGCCCGACCCGCATACCGTAGAGTCCCTGTTCACATCAGGCGGTACAGTTTGTCTACCCCTGTACGGCCGCTCGGTAGTTGCCTTCGCTTGGGGACGAGAGAGAAGCCACGCGCATGCAGGGACCAGACCATGAACGAGCAGAACGACGAACGCCGTAAGGAGATCGC